>Ga0209611_10004278_pt1 | contig 24477 bp, 18 predicted proteins | sample S1TSphgellanicum_3_FD_187693 | JGI IMG/M metagenome (GOLD analysis project Ga0209611, IMG submission 187693) | Host-associated microbial communities from peat moss isolated from Minnesota, USA - S1T2_Fc - Sphagnum magellanicum MG (SPAdes) (version 2) | ecosystem: Host-associated > Plants > Peat...
GATCGGCTGTTTTTGCCTGACGGAGCCGCAGGCGGGGTCGGAGGCCAACAATTTGAAAACCCGGGCGGTGCTCGAGAACGGCTCCTGGGTCTTGAACGGCGCGAAGCAATTCGTCACCAACGGCAAGCGCGCCAAGGTCGCCATCGTGTTCGCGATGACCGATCCGGAACTCGGCAAGAAAGGCATTTCGGCCTTCATCGTGCCCGCCGACTCGCCCGGCTTCTTGGTCGGTGCCCCCGAACACAAACTCGGAATTCGCGGCTCGGACACCTGTGCCATTACCTTCGACAATTGCCGGATACCCGCCGATGCCCTGCTCGGAACGCGCGGCAAGGGGTTGTCGATTGCGCTCTCGAATTTGGAGGGCGGCCGCATCGGTATCGCGGCACAAGCGGTCGGCATCGCCCGGGCGGCGTTCGACGCGGCGCTCGCCTATGCCAAGACCCGCCGCCAGTTCAACCAGCCGATCGCCGAATTCGGCAGCATCGGGAACATGCTCGCCGACATGCAGACCTCGATCAATGCGGCGCGCCTGTTGACGCTGCAGGCGGCACGGATGCGCAGTGAGGCACAACCCTGCCTCTCGGAGGCCTGTCAGGCTAAACTATATGCGTCCGAAATGGCCGAACGGGTCTGCTCCAAGGCCATCCAGATTCACGGGGGCTATGGCTATCTCGAAGACTACAACGTGGAACGGCACTACCGCGATGCGCGCATCACCCAAATTTACGAAGGCACGAGCGAAATCCAGCGTCTCGTGATCGCCCGATCGTTAACCTCAACAGGGGACCATTCATGACCACCAAACCCGCAATCGCCGCCACTGCGCCGGCCGCCCAGGCACCCACCGTCAAAATGCTGCTCGGCGGCAAGTTCGTCGAGTCGCAAACCACGGAGTGGCACGATGTCGTGAACCCGGCGACGCAGGAGGTGATCGCGCAGGTCCCCTTCTCGACCGATGCGGAAATCAATGCCGCGGTGGCCTCCGCCAAAGAGGCGTACAAGACCTGGAAAAATACGCCGCTGGCGGCGCGCGCACGCGTCATGCTGAAGCTGCAGGCGCTGGTGCGGGAGCATATGTCCCGGATTGCCAAGACCTTGAGCGCCGAACAGGGTAAGACGCTCGCGGACGCGGAAGGCGACATATTCCGCGGGCTCGAGGTGGTCGAACACGCCTGCTCCATCGGCAGTTTGCAGTTGGGCGAGTTCGCGGAAAACGTCGCCGGCGGGGTCGACACCTACAGCATCCGCCAGCCGATCGGGGTGTGCGCCGGCATCACGCCGTTCAATTTTCCGGCCATGATTCCGCTCTGGATGTTTCCGATGGCCATCGTCTGCGGCAACACCTTCGTGCTCAAGCCCTCGGAACAGGACCCGATCACCCCGATGTTGCTCGCCGAACTCGCCCTCGAGGCCGGCATCCCGCCGGGTGTGCTCAATATCGTGCACGGCGGCAAGCGCGCGGTCGACGCGATCTGCACCCACCCCGATATCGTGGCGGTGTCCTTCGTGGGGTCGACCCACGTCGGCACGCATGTCTACAATCTGGCGTCGCAGCACGGCAAGCGCGTGCAGAGCATGATGGGCGCGAAGAATCACGCGGTCGTCATGCCGGACGCCAGCAAGGAGCAATCGCTGAATGCTCTGGTGGGCTCGACCTTCGGCGCCGCGGGCCAGCGCTGCATGGCTACATCGGTGACGGTCCTGGTCGGTGAAGCGCAGAAGTGGATCCCGGACATCGTCGCGAAGGCGAAGACGCTCAAGGTGAACGCGGGCCAGGAAAAAGGCACCGATGTCGGCCCGGTGATTTCCAAGAACGCCAAGCACCGGATTCTCGGGCTGGTAGAGGACGGCATCAAGGAAGGCGCCAAGCTTGAATTGGACGGCCGCGGGGTCAAGGTCGCCGGCTACGAGCAGGGCAATTTCATCGGACCGACGATTTTTTCGGGCGTCAAACCCGGCATGAAAATCTATACCACGGAGATCTTCGGGCCCGTGATGGTGATCGTCGGCGTCGCCACCCTGAACGAGGCGATCGAACTCATCAATGCCAACCCCTTCGGCAACGGCACCGGGATTTTCACGCAGAGCGGCGCGGTGGCGCGTAAATTTCAGAACGAAATCGACGTGGGACAAGTCGGGATCAACGTGCCCATCCCCGTGCCCGTGCCGTTCTTCAGTTTCACCGGTTCGCGCGGCTCGAAGCTCGGTGATTTGGGTCCTTACGGCAAGCAGGTGGTGCAGTTCTATACGCAGACCAAGACCATCACGGCGCGCTGGTTCGACGACGGCGCGGTGTCGGGCGGGGTGAACACGACGATCAGCCTCAAATGAAAATCGCGTTCATCGGCTTGGGCCACATGGGTGCGCCGATGGCGCGCAATTTATTGAAGGCCGGACACTCGCTGGTGGTGTTCGACGTCGTGCAAAAGAACCTCGATGCGCTGACGGCCGCGGGCGCCACGGGTGCGGCGACCGCGGGACAGGCCGCGGCCCAGGGCGATCTCGTCATCACCATGCTGCCCTCTTCCCCGCACGTCAAAGCCGTGTATCTCGGCAAGGACGGCGTGCTCACCGGGGTCCGCCACGGCATCTCTCTGATCGATTCGAGCACGATCGACCCACACACGGCTCGTGAAGTCGCCGGCATCGCGGCGGACAGCGGCAACCCGATGGCGGACGCGCCGGTGTCGGGCGGCACGGGCGGCGCGGAGGCGGGTACGTTGACGTTCATGGTGGGCGCCCAGCCGGACTTGTTCGAGCGCATCAAGCCCGTGCTCGCGCACATGGGCAAGAACGTCGTGCACTGCGGCGCGGCCGGCACCGGGCAGGTGGCGAAGATCTGCAACAACATGCTGCTCGGCATTTCCATGATCGGCGTGGCCGAGGCCATGAATTTGGGGACTGCTCTCGGCATTGATCCCAAGGTGCTGGCGGGCATCATCAATACGTCGAGCGGGCGATGCTGGAGTTCCGACACGTACAATCCGTATCCCGGCGTGATGGAGAACGTGCCCGCTGCGCGGGGCTACACGGGCGGGTTCGGGACGGACCTCATGCTGAAGGACTTGGGGCTCGCGACCGATGCGGCGCGGCAGGTCAAGCAGTCGGTGGTGATGGGGGCGGCGGCGCAGCAGTTGTATCAGTTGTGGAGTGGGCACGGCGCGGGCGGCCAGGATTTTTCGTCCATTATCAATCTCGTCAAGAAGAGCGGAGCGCTTCCATGATCGAATGCAGTATCGACGGGCATGTGGCCGTGGTTACGTTGGATAATCCGTCTGCCAATACCTTTACTGCTGCCGGGCTGTTGCGGCTCACCGAGCTGGTCGGAGAACTGAACGGCGACATGAATGTGTATGCGGTCGTGGTTACCGGTCAGGGGGAGAAGTTTTTTAGTGCGGGGGCGGATCTCAAGAGTTTTGCGGAGGGGGACAAGGTGGCGGCGCGGGTGATGGCGCAGCGTTTTGGGGCAGCGTTCGAGGCGCTGCAGAATGCGCGGCCGGTGGTCATTGCGGCCATCAACGGGTATGCGATGGGCGGCGGGCTCGAGTGCGCTTTGGCTTGCGACATGCGAGTGGCCGAGGAACATGCGCAGATGGCGTTGCCGGAGGCGTCGGTGGGGCTTTTGCCCTGCGGCTGCGGTACGCAAACGTTGCCGTGGCTGGTCGGCGAGGGGTGGGCGAAGCGCATGATTCTCACGAATGAGCGGGTGAACGCGGAGACCGCGCTGCGGATTGGGTTGGTGGAGCAAGTCGTACCGCGGGGACAGGCGCGGCAGGCGGCGTTGGAGCTCGCGCAGCGCGCCTCGACCTTGAGTCCTCGCGCCGTCACCTCAGCCAAGCGGTTGATACATCAGGCGCGGGAAGGCGTACCACGGGAAGCTGCACTGGCCTCGGAGCGCGAGCGATTCATCGACTTGTTCGATGGCGAGGATCAACGCGAGGGCGTGAACGCGTTCTTGGAGAAGCGCAAGCCGGTCTGGAGAAATGCCTGATCGGTGGCGTTGACACCGACGTAATCCGATGAACACGACTGAAATACTGTGCGAGGTCCGCAACCACGTCGCGTTCGTGACCTTGAACCGTCCGGCGGCATTGAATTCACTGTCGATGGGCATGGTGGTGGGGCTGCGCGCCGTCATGCGCGACTGCGCGCACGATCCCGAAGTCCGCGCCGTGCTGCTCAAAGGCGCCGGCGACAAGGCTTTCTGTGCGGGCGGCGATATTCGGGCGCTGTACGACAGCTTCCGATCCTCGGAGACGCCGCACCGCGATTTCTTCGTGGCCGAATATCCGCTGGATTATTTCCTGCACTTCTACCCCAAGCCCTACATTGCGCTGATGGACGGCATCACCATGGGCGGCGGCATGGGCTTGGCGCAAGGCTCGCGCATGCGCATCGTCGGCGAGCGCACGCGCATCGCCATGCCGGAGGTGGCCATCGGATTCTTTCCGGACGTGGGGGGAAGTTTTTTCCTGTCCCGCGCCCCCGGTCAGCTCGGCCTCTATCTCGCGCTCACGGGGAGTCAGATTCGCGCGGCCGACGCCCTATACACCGGCCTCGCCGACGTTTACCTGGCGCGCGAGGCGGTCGACAAACTCCAGGCACAATTATCCGAGCTGAAATGGAGCGATTCGAGCGAAGCCTGGCGCGGCGACCTGGGCCGCCTCCTTCGCGGCCTGGCGACCGGGGAGGCGGGCGTGGCGCCGCTCGCGTCGGTGCGTCCCGCCATCGATGAGCATTTCGCGGCAGCGAGCGTGCCCGATCTGCTGAAATCGTTGGACGATGAGCGCCGCCCGGAATATCTCTACTGGGCGCGCCAGACCTCGGCGACCATCAAGACGCGCTCGCCGACGATGCTGGCGGTGACTCTGCGGCAACTGCGGCTCGGCCGCACGATGAGCTTCGCTGATTGTCTGCGCATGGAAATCAGCATGACGCAACGATTGGCGGCCCAGGGCGACTTCATCGAGGGCGTGCGCGCGGTGATCGTCGACAAGGACAACAAACCGAAGTGGCGCCCGGCCACGCTGGCGGAAGTCACCGACGCGTCGGTCGATGTGTTTTTCGAAGACCCTTGGGGCGGCGCGCCGAATCCGCTCGCTACTTTGGAAGACGACCTCGCGCGGGAATATCAACCGGCGTGATTGGGGACAGCTTCGAGTACAACGGCCCAATTATCGACAACCTTCAAGGACAGACATGCAGCTGAAAGACGTGTGCGCGGTGGTGACAGGAGGCGCCTCGGGCTTAGGGCTCGCGACCGCCACGCGAATCGTGAACGCGGGCGGCAAGGTCGCGATCTTCGACCTGAACGAAGCGCAGGGCAACGCCGCAGCGGCGTCGCTTGGGCCAAGCGCGTCCTTTATCGCCGCGGATGTGAGCGACGAGGCAGCGGTGGACGCCGCCGTCGGCCGCGCCCGGGCGGCCATGGGCGCTGTCAACGCCGCCATCAATTGCGCCGGCATCGCCACCCCTAAGCGTCTGGTCGGACGGGAGGGTCCGATGGCGGGCAGCTTCTTCCGTCGGATGATCGAAATCAATCTGCTCGGCACCGTGTTGGTCGCCAAAGCCGCCGTGGTCGCCATGCAGCCGAATACACCCAACCGGGACGGCGAACGCGGCGTCATCGTCATGACGGCATCGGTGGCCGCCTACGACGGTCAGATCGGGCAGGTAGCGTACTCGGCCTCAAAAGGCGGCATCGTCGCGATGACTTTGCCCATGGCGCGTGAACTGGCCTCGTCCGGAATTCGCGTCATGACGGTGGCGCCCGGAATCTTCGCGACACCCATGATGAAGGCCATGCCCCAGGAGGCCCAGGATTCCCTTGGCAGGCAGACGCCGTTTCCGGCGCGGCTCGGCGAGCCGGATGAATATGCGGCGCTGGTCGCTCACATCATTGAAAACGCGATGCTCAACGGGGAGACGATCCGGCTGGATGGCGCCATCCGGATGCAGCCGCGGTAGGCGCGGCGCCGCAACTTCAAATAGCGTAGCTGCGCGGGAACAGGATTCGAAAGGTCGTCCCGACGTTTTGCTCGGACGTCACCTCGATCGTCGCGTCGAGCATGTCGCTCAACCGTTTGACGATCGACAAACCGATTCCCTCGCCGCCTTCCTGTGGGCGTCCGGCCGTCTGCGCGCCCGCTTCCGTTCTCTGCCGCGCGGCGGGCGACGGCGCATTGGTCGTCTGCGCGGCGTCGGGCGCCGCCGCGGCCTCATAATGTCCCTTCTCGAGCGCCTGAGCCATGGGCTTGCCGGAAGCGGTGTGAAAGCCCGGCCCGGTATCACTGATGCGCAGTGCCCAACGCTTGGGATCGTCGGCGTGACTATCGCCCCAAGTCACCGTCACGCCGCCCGACGGCGTATATTTGACGGCGTTGAGAATCAAATTTTGCGCGATGCGCCGAATCTTGACCGCGTCTCCATCCACGCCCAGGCCCGCGGGTCCCTCGCATCGCAGATACAGGCTCCGTTGCTCGGCGAGCGGACGGATTCCCTCGCATAGCTGCTGGATGACCTGCGTCACGTCGAGTGGCTCGATGCGGCGCGCTTCGCGGCCGGCCTGCAAACGAGCGAGGCTCGTCACATCGTCGAGCAAATGATGCAATGAGGTGACGTTGCGCATGAGAATACGCACGAATTGGTCGCGCGAGGATTCGCGCAGTCCGCTGTGCGACAGTCCAACGGTGACATTGGCAACCACCCCTAAGTTGCCGCGCAGATCGTGCGCCGCCTGCTGCCAGAGGTCGGCCCGTTGCGCTTCCAATTCGCGAATCTCCGCGAGCGCGCTCTCCAAGTCCCGGACGTGGCCGACCGCCTCCTGCTGCTGCAATTCAAAATACTTCCCGACGCTTTGCTCGATGCCGGTGCTGCACAGTTCGGCCCAGATTCGGCGCGCGGTCGCGACGGCGTCATGCGAAATCTCAGGATTGGAGCGGGTGTAGCTTTCCAATTCGGATACCACACTCTCGTTGAGCTTGCCCAACTCGCGCGTGACCTCCCGCAGATCGTATCCCTGCTGCCAGCGCTGCAAACCATGCGCGGCCGCCGAGACTTCAGCGCCGGCATCAGCCACCACGGTCTGATCGGCGCTGGCACGGTACAACTCGCGCTCCAGCGTCGCGAGCAACGCGGGAATATGATCGTAGAGGTCTGCCCGAGGCAGCGCGTCACTCGTGGTCAGCGCCGGATCTTGCTTGATGGCGATGCGCCAGGATCGCAAAATCGCCTCCCGTCGGCCCTTGAGGTGGTCCGCCAGCGCGACGAGTTCTGCATTGATTTTGCTCATTGCTGCAAGCCTAAAACAAATCGAAACCGCACATTGAGATTTCGATCGGAACCGGCGCTACGGCGTGGCGGAGAAATTATCGCTTGCCCGGATATTCGTCATCGTCCCTCGTCTGCGCGCGATCACCTCGAGCGGCAAGCGCGTAGCCGCCGATCAACAGGCAATCAGCTCAATAGCCGCCCAAGATCGCTTCGCGCCGTAACGTGGGCGACACCCGCGTTACGGCGCGCTGCAGACCTTGAGTTTCTTACCCCGCGATTTGAATCCGACGCGGCAGCGCCTTCGGCTGCTTGGGAATGGTGACCGTCAGCACACCATTCTTGCCGGTGGCGTTGACCTTCTCGCCATCGACGGTTTCGGGCAGCACGAAACGGCGATGAAAGCGGCCCTGGCCGCGCTCGGAGCGCTGAAATTGCACGGCCTCCTGATGACCGTTTGCGCGCCGGTCGGTTCGATCGCCGGCGAGTGTCAACACTCCGCGGTCGAGGGTCAACTCCACGGTATTGGGTTCGACCCCGGGCAGATCTACGTTCAATTCGAATCGATCGACGTATTCGGTGATATCGACGGCCGGAACCCAGGCCGCAGTGGCCGAACTGCTGTTGTTCTCATTCATGCTACCGAAGAGCCGGTTGATATCGTCCTGCAGACGCGGCATCAAGCTCCACGGATCCTGTCGTGACGAATTACTCATGGCAAGTCTCCTATGTTGGCTAAATGTCACTAAAACCCGCCTCGCAAGATATCGGTGAGGCGATGCGGGCGAAACTGGGTGCCCGCCGAAGAATTTCAAGGGCGGATGTGCACGCCGTATCCGCCCCCACCCGGCGTGCATATGACAAACACGTCTCCCGGCCCCATTTCCACCTGTCCGATATGGTCGAGCGGCTCCACCCGCCCATCGGCGCGCTCGACCCGGTTCTCGCCCACCGCACCCGCCCCGCCGCCGTCGATTCCGAACGCCCCCTGGCGCCGGCCGTTGCTCAAGATGGATGCCGTCATGGGCTCGAGAAAACGAATCCGGCGCACCCCGCCGTTACCGCCGCGATACCGGCCGACCCCGCCGGAGCCGCTGCGAATCTCATAGGACTCGAGGCGCACCGGGAATCGAAACTCGAGGATCTCCGGATCAGTCAGCCGTGAATTGGTCATGTGCGTCTGGACCACGCTGGTGCCGTCAAAATCAGGACCCGCCCCCGACCCGCCGGCGATGGTCTCGTAATATTGATACTGCGCGTTGCCGAAGGTGAAATTATTCATGGTGCACTGACTCGCGGCCATGACGCCGAGCGCACCATACAGTGCGTTGGTCACGCAGGTGGAAGTCTCGACATTCCCGGCGACCACGGCGGCGGGGAAGCGCGGATTCAGCATGCAATCGTCGGGCAGGCGGACGGTCAAGGGCTTCAGACATCCGGCGTTCAAGGGTATGTCGTCATCCACCAAGGTGCGGAACACATATAGAACGGCGGCCATGGTGATCGCCCGAGGGGCGTTGAAATTATTGGTTTGCTGGGCGCTCGTGCCGTTGAAGTCGATGCATGCGCTGCGCGCCTTGGCATCCACTCGCACGCTCACCCGAATGCTCGCGCCATTGTCGAGCGCCAGCGTGAACTCCCCGTCGCGCAACGCGGTGATCACGCGGCGAACCGATTCCTCGGCGTTATCCTGTACATGCCGCATGTAGGCGATCACCGTGTCCCGGCCATACCGGTCCACCGTCGATTTGAGCTCCTGCGCGCCCTTCTCGTTCGCCGCGATTTGCGCGCGCAGATCGGCGAGGTTCTGCGCCGGATTGCGCGCTGGATAGGGCCCCGTCTCGAGCATCTCGCGCAGGGCCGCCTCGTGAAACCCACCGCGCTCCAGCAGTTTGAAATCATCGATCATCACGCCTTCCTCGGCGATGTCAGTCGAGAACGGCGGCATGGAGCCCGGAGTCAGACCACCGATATCGGCGTGGTGGCCGCGCGAGGCAACGAAGAAGTCAGGCGCCGCGCCACGGCCATCGGTGTTGAGACTGCGCTGACCGCCATCGACGCTCGCGCCACCGCCGCTCCCGGCATCGACGTCTTCCAGGTAAACCGGCGTCACCACGGTGACATCCGGCAGATGCGTCCCGCCGTGATAGGGATCGTTCAGCACATACACATCCCCGTCCTGCATGCGCGGATTGCGCTCGATGACGGTCCGGATGGACTCGCTCATCGAGCCCAAGTGCACCGGCATGTGCGGCGCATTCGCGATCAGCGAGCCCTCGGCCGTGAACAGCGCGCAACTGAAATCCAGCCGCTCCTTGATGTTGACCGAGTGGGCGGTGTTTTGCAGACGCAGCCCCATCTGCTCGGCGATATTCATGAAGACGTTGTTGAACAGCTCGAGCATCACGGGATCGACTGCCGTGCCCGCGGCGCGGCGCGCGCGGCGCGGGCGCACACGCGTGAGCTCGACGCAGCCGGCCGACGTCAACGTCGCCTGCCAACCGGCCTCGATGACGGTCGTGGCGTTGCGCTCCGCGAGGATGGCCGGGCCATCGATCAAGACGCCGGGAAGCAAATTCTCGGTCAGATACAAGCGACCGTTGCACCAACCGGGCGGTTCGCCGTCTCCAAGACAGTAAATGCCTATGGCGGCGGTTGCCGGCGGGGCCGGCGGACTCGCCGTGGCCAGGGTGGATATCGCCGCATTGACGCTCCCTTTATCGGCGCTCGCCACGGCGGCGGCACCCCGTTCGTTGCCATGCGCCTCGGCACCGGCCCCCGGCGCGATGCACTCCGCCGATACCGCCTCGATCACCAGCGCGTTCGCCGGCATCAGAAACGCGAAGCGTCGGCGATAGTGGCGTTCGAACTCCGTGCGAATCGCCGCTACTGCCTCCCCGGGCGGGCTCTGAGTGGGCAGCTCACAGACGAGCGCCGTGTCCGTGCCGTAATATTTGACGTGGACCCGCGCCACGCGGCGCAGCTCCGCGCCGCGCAAACCCTGCGCCTCGAGCAGCGCGCCCGCCTCGTCGAGCAGCCGCACAGCCAGCGCTCGTGCCGCCGATAAGCCGGACTCGTTCAGCTCGTGCTCCAAGGCCGCCTCGCGCAGCGCGCTCTGATCGGCGAGACCCATGCCGTAAGCGGACAAAACCCCGGCCAGCGGATGAATGAATACGCGGCTCATGCCGAGCTCATCGGCCACCCCACACGCATGTTGGCCGCCCGCGCCGCCGAAGCATTGCAGCGTGTAGCCGCGGAGGTCATAGCCGCGCGCCACCGAGATGCGCTTCACGGCGTTCGCCATATGCCCCACGGCAATCCGCAGCGCGCCGGCCGCGACCTCTTCGGGGCTGATGCCGCGGCCCGTGGATGCGCTCATGCGTTCCGCCAATTCGATGAAGCAGCGCCTGACCACCTCGCCATCGAGAGGTTGATCGCCTGCCGGGCCGAACACCGGCGGAAAATAGTCGGGCTGGATGCGGCCGAGCAACACATTCGCATCGGTGATGGTGAGCGGGCCGCCGCGCCGATAGCAGGCGGGCCCCGGATTGGCGCCGGCGGACTCAGGTCCCACGCGTAAGCGAGCGCCGTCGAAGCGAATGATGGAACCGCCGCCGGCCGCGATGCTGTGAATCCGCATCATCGGCGCACTCACCCGCACACCGCCGATTTGCGTGTCGAACGCGCGCTCGTAGTCGCCGGCAAAATGGCTCACATCGGTCGAGGTGCCCCCCATGTCGAAGCCGATGACCTCATCGTGCCCGGCGGCCTGCGCGGTTCGCGCCATGCCGACGATACCGCCCGCCGGCCCGGAGAGAATCGCGTCCTTGCCCTGGAAATGATGCGCCTGGGTCAACCCGCCCGAGCTCTGCATGAAGAACAGCGGCACGCCGGGCATCGCCTGCGCCACCTGCTCGACATAGCGGCGCAATATCGGCGACAGATACGCGTCGACCACCGTGGTATCACCGCGCGGCACGAGCTTCATGAGGGGACTCACCCGATGCGAGACCGATATCTGTGTAAAGCCGACGCGCTGCGCGATCGCCGCCGCGGCGACTTCGTGCGCGGTGTACCGGTAGCCGTGCATGAGCACGACGGCGCAGGATCGCAGTCCTCGGGCGAAGGCCTCCCGCAGTTCGCGCTCGAGCGCCGCCTCGTCGAGAGGCAGGATGACCTCACCGCGAGCCCCGACCCGCTCGGCCGCTTCGATCACCTGCTCATAGAGCATTTCCGGCAGTACGATGTGGCGATCGAACAGGCGCGGCCGCGCCTGGGTCGCGATTCGCAGCGCATCCCGAAACCCGCGAGTGATGACCAGCAGCGTGCGCTCACCCTTGCGCTCGAGCAGCGCGTTGGTGGCGACCGTGGTCCCCATTTTTACGCAGGCGACGCGCTGCGCCGTGATCGATTCTTCCGGCGCCAACCCGAGCATCCGCCGGATGCCATGCACCGCCGCATCGGCGTACTGCGCGGGGTTCTCCGACAGCAACTTGCGCGTGTGAATCCCGCCGTCCGGCGCGAGCCCGACGATGTCGGTGAACGTGCCGCCGCGATCGATCCAGAATTGCCATCGTCCATTCATGAGAATTGATGCGCTAAGCGGCGGCGCCGGCCCCGGCACCGAGCACCCGGCCGCGGGTCTCCGGCAGCGCCCACGCGGCGAGCATGACCATCGCATAGGCGCCCACGGTGAGCATGGCGATCGACTCGCCGAGCGACACGCGGGTGCTCCAGGCGCCGATCAGCGCCGGGCAGGCGGCGCCGATGGCGCGGCCTCCGCTGTAACAAAATCCTTGCCCGGAGCAGCGCACGGCGCTCGGAAACAATTCGGCAAAGCACGCGCCCATGCCGGAGAAAATCCCGAAAACGAAAAATCCCAGCGGGAATCCCAGCAGCAGCATTCCGCCGCTGACCGGCATGCGTGTATAGGCCAGAACGAGCAAGGCAGCGCAGCCGGCGAACAGCATGAAACAACGCCTGCGTCCCAATGCATCGGACAGCCACGCGCTGGTCAAGTAGCCCACGAACGAACCGACGATCATGGTCAGCAAATAGCCCGTCCGGTCGCCGACCGAGAGATGTCGTTCGGTTTCCAGATAGGTCGGCAACCAGGTCGTGACGGAGTAATAGGCACCCATCATCCCCGTCGAGAGGAGCGTCGCCCACAACGTCGTGCCGATGAGCCGCGCGCGAAAGATATCCAAAAAGCCACCGGTCCGCACCGCTCGTCGCAATTGCAATTCCAAGTAGATCGCGGGCTCCGCCACGCGCCGCCGAATATAGACGATCAGCAGCCCCGGCAGGACCCCCACCCAAAACAACACGCGCCAGCCGATGTCCGGCGGACACAGCACACTGACCGCCCAGAAGCCGAGCGCGGCTGCGCCCCAGCCGAACGACCAACTGCTCTGCACCAGGCCGGCGGCCTTGCCGCGATGGCGCGCCTCGACGATCTCGGCAACCAATACCGATCCCACCGCCCATTCGCCGCCGAATCCGAATCCTTGCAGCGCGCGGGTCAAGAGCAGCTGACCGTAAGACTGCGTGAACCCGCTGAAGAAGGTGAACGCCGCGAACCACAGCACCGTGAGCTGCAAAATGCGCACCCGGCCGAACCGGTCCGCCAAGATCCCCGCGCCCCAGCCGCCCAACGCCGACGTCAGCAACGTCGCGCTCGCAATGTAGCCGGCCTCCGCCTTGCTCATTCCCCACAGCGCAATCAGCGTAGGAATGACAAACGTGTACACCATGAAATCAAACCCATCCAACCCATACCCCGCAAACGCCGCCAATAACGCACGCCGCTCACTCACACTGGTCCGCATCAACCACATCGCCCCGCTCCTCTCCCTCCCCTAAAGGCTATGTCGAACCCCGCCGGGTGCGAATCCGCAAACTCTCCCAACTGGCATCCGACACCCACCCCCCATCCACCGGCAAACTCACCCCATTGATGAATCCGCTGCGATCCTCGTCCGCCAGAAACGCAATCGCCTCGGCCACATCCTCGGGCTTTGCGAAGCGTGCCAGGGGCACGCGGCTGACGATGTCGGCGTCCGAGTACGCGCCGCTGTTTTGGTCCGCCTGGTCCATTTCGGTCTTGATCCAACCCGGGCAGACGGCGTTGACGCGCACGCCGCGCCCGCCCCACTCGGCCGCGAGAGTCTGGGTCAATCCGATCAGGCCGTGTTTCGAGGCGTTGTAGGCGCAGCGGTGACTCACGCCGGCGAGTCCCGCGACCGACGCGACATTCACGATGTTGCCATAACGCTGTTCGAGCATTTGCTCACCGAGATGGCGGCAGAGCAAAAAGGGTCCGAGCAAATTGACATCCATGACCCGTTGCCACTGCGCGACGGTCGTCTGCTCGGCGGGCGCGATGAGGCTGATGCCGGCGTTGTTCACCAAAGCATCGAGCGTGCCGTATTCGCGCGCGATCCAGTGCGCGAGTTGCTGCACGAACGCTTCGGAGGAGACATCGCCCGACAGTCCCGCGACCTGATGTCCGGCGCCGCGCAGCCGATCCACATGCTCGTCCACGGATTGAATGTCCAGCAAAATCACCTGGTAATCGCGTTTTGCCAGCAGTGAGGCGGTCGCGAGGCCGACGCCCTGCGCTGCCCCGGTGACGACGATGGTTTTCACAGGGAACTCCTCTATTCGACCGGGACGGGATCAACTTCGATGCCGAGCCATATCACCGCACTCGCCATCGCAAAGGCTGCGCCGATGATGAACGCGGCGCGCCACGAGTGCTCGCCCGACAGATAGGCGATGATCGGAATACCAATCAAGCCGCCTAAATTTCCGCCGGTGTTCATGACGCCGCTCACGGCCATGGTATCGCCTCCGCCGACCGTCATGGCCGCGCCCCAGAAGGCGCCCTCGGTGAGCTCGACCGCGGCGAAGCAGAACGCCAGACCCGCGACCGCCCAGTAGGGATTGCCGGCGTCGACGGACAGCAACAGCAACGCGCCGGCGATGGGCATCGCCACCATCGGCACCAGACGGTAGCCCCAGCGGTTGCCGAGGCGCTGACACAGAAGTCCGGTGATCACCCCGCCGAGGCCGGCGCCGAGCGCCGAGGCGAGCGGCGGTGTGCTCGCGAGCCAGCCGCTCTCCAACACCGAAAAATGCCGTTCCTGCACCAGATACAAAAAAACCCAATTGGAAAGCAGATAGAACGAGTAGTTCATGCACAGGTACGAGACCGCGAGCAGCAATACATTGCGATCGACGAGGATCGCCCACAGTCGCTTCGCGCTGATCGCGCTATCGACCGCCGCCGACGCGTGATCGCCGATCTCGGCCAATTCCTCATCCGTCACGCGCGGATGCTCGCGCGGCGAGTCGCGGCCGTACCAGGCCCAAACCGCAATCAAGGCCACCGCGGGTAAACTCGCCCACAGCAACGCTTGCTGCCAACCCACCTTTTGCATGAGCGAGGCGATGAGCGGCGGCGTCACCGCCGCGCCGAGTCCCAAACCCATCGTTTGCAATCCCTGCACGGAAGTCCAGCGGCGCGGCGGAAACCACACTTCGAAAACGCCGGCGGACACGGGAAAGATCGCCGCCTGCGAGCAGCCGAGCAATAATTGAATCGCAACCAATGCGCCGAACAATCCCAAGCCCGTCAAGGCGTACGGCGCCAACGGAGTCGCGACGGTCGCCAGAAATGCGCCGAGCCCGACGATGACGAACGTGCGCCGGGCGCCGTGGCGCTGCCCGAAGATGCCGCCCGGCAACTGGAAGAGCGCGTAACCCAAGACGAAGGCCCACTCGATCAAACCGATCTGAAATTGGGAGAGGTGCAGCTCCGGCATGATCCGCTCCGCGGCGATCGTGATGCTTTTCTGCTGCAGGTAGGCGAGCAGGCCGAAACCGAACAACATCGAAAAAATTCGCCACCGCACTCGAATCCATTGTGGACGCGCGGCGCCGGCTGGGCGCGCGGCGGCGACCGGACTCGCGGCGGCCGGCGTCATCGGGCGTGTTCCGGATGCATATCCAGGCAAATCTGCACGGCATTCCCCAAGGAGGTCGCCGACTTGTCGGCGGCTCGAACACTGACATCGGACGCATCCGGCTGCAGCAGCATGCCCGGCAGGAACACTGCGACGATACACGCCTGCGGCAATCGACGGCGCATTTCCTCCGCCGTGGCGTCGGCGCGCGATCGCTCCTCGCTGGGAAAGGCGCTCACGATGTAGACCATCGACACCGCCTGCTTCGCGGCGCCCTCGGGCGGCACCTCGCCGGCAAGATCCTCGAGCGACATGTGCCGCGCGTCGATTTTCTGGTCGCGCAGGATGCGCACCAGCAGCTCCGTCGCCAATTCGTCGGCCATCGAACCCAACCCCAGGCACAACATGACGGAGCCGGCGGGCACCGTGAGCGGTCCCTGCCAGCGCCCGCTCAGACGTTCGCGCTGCTGACGGAGTTGACGGCCCGCCGTCGAATTGTCGAACACCGCGGTGCGCAGCCGGTGGCGCGACAGACTGCGGCTCTCCCCCCCGATCGCTGCGATCACGGCCACCATGGCGCCTCGCACCTTCGCTTGCTGGTCGACGTTGATCGCCCCCGCGGTGAGATCGATGCGCGCCAGGTGCAGCGCCGGCATCAACACCAAGTCGCAGTAATTGGCGAACGAATTGCGCTTGAGAAACACGCGCGCGCTCGCGATGATCTCATCGGAATCGGCGGACAGAGCCCGCTGATAGAAGCGCTCCGGCATGGTCAGCGCGTGCGCATCGCCCAACAGCACTTCGAGCAGACTGAGCGCTTTGATGTGTCGTCCCGCCACCAACAGACACAGCGTCAACGGCGTCGAGACGATCAGACCGATCGGCCCCCACAGCCAGCCCCAAAATATCGCGGCGATCACCACGGAGAGCGGCGACAGACCGGTGGTATGACCGTAGAGTTTCGGTTCGACCCACTGGCTGGCCGTCACCTCGACGATGACGAACAGACCGAACACCCGCAGCGCCATGTTCCAGCCCGGGTCGACGGCGGCGCCCAGCAAGCTGGCAAATAACGCCGCGATCCACAGACCGACGTACGGCACGAAGCGCAGCACGGCGGCGAGCGCGGCCCACAACAGGGGATGAGGCAATTTGAGCAGACTGAGTCCGATCCAGATCAGGACCCCAACGCCAAAATTCACGGCGAACTGCGACAGGAAAAATCGCGAGAGCCGCTCTCCCGCGTCGTTGATCGCCAGAGTCGTCAAACGAATGTCGCTGCCGCCGGCAATGCGGATGAAGCGGTCGCGCAAGGCCTCGTGTTCCAGCAGCACGAACACCAGCACCACCAACACGATGCCGGCGGTCTCGAGCGGCACCCAGATCGAGCTCACGACCTTTTCGATGACTCCGATCGGAATGGGCGGCGCGGTTTGCGCCGCGACGCTCGGGGGTTCGGGAGTTCGCGGCCGCACCGACGTGTGCGGCTGCGCAGTCGGCGGCGGCAGCGCCACGCCAGACGATGGCGCCCGAGTAGATGCCGGCGCCGGTATGGACTCCGGCGCCTGAGTGGATTCTCCGGCGGAGGTCTCGGCCGTCGGAGCTGCCGTGGACTCCTGTGCTGCCGCAGACTCCTGCGCTGCCGATGACTCCTGTGCTGATGCAGACTCGTTTGTTGTTGCAGACTCTCGCGCTCGAGCGGACTCCGGCTCCTTCGCGGGCTTCTTGGCAACGGTTTCCGGCGGCGGCTCGACGTCATGAGCCGCCGGCGTGTCCCCGATCCCTAAGCGCTCGGCCTGTCCGGTGAGCTTGTTGAACTCACGCACGACGAAGTCGTTCAAGGTCTTGGTCTTGCGTTCGATGGTGCGCTCGTAGCGCGGCAGGCTGTCCGACATATGGGACAATTGCGAGACGATGACGGCGGCAATCGCGGCAAATACCAGCGCCAGCACCAGCACGGCCGCCAGCACCGAAATGGTTTGACCCAAGCCCACGCGCCGCAAGATCTTGACCAACGGCGCGATGATCAGGCTCAGAATGATTGCGAGGGTGATCGGAACCAACACGTCGCGCGCGAAATACAGCAGCGCCAGCACGGTTGCCGTCGCGATGATGCCGAGGGCCCGGTCGCGGATCGCGAGTGGTGACGGGTTTTGAGCCGGCAGGACGGGCGCTTCCATGCGATATAGTCTCATATTGTCGGAAGAGGTTTGTGAATGACCCGAGGCGGCAGTGGATTCGGCATCGCGCAGCTACCGCGGATCGTGCGCGGCAGAGGCAGCTATTTGTTCGACGCCGACGGCAAGCGCTATCTCGATGGCTCGGGCGGCCCGGCGGTCTTTTGCTTGGGCCACGGCCATCCGGAGGTCAACGCGGCCATCGTGCGGCAGCTCGATGACATCGCCTACGGGTATCGGTATTTGTTCACGAGCTCCGCGCTCGAAGCGCTGACCGACACGATACTGCGCGCCTGCGGCGGCGGCTTTGCCGACATCGTGTACACCGGCAGCGGCTCCGAGGCGGTGGAATCCGCGCTGAAAATCGCCCTCCAGCATTTTTCCGCCCGTGGCCTTCCGCGGAAACGTCACTTCATCGCGAGGCAACGGTCCTGGCACGGCAACACCTTGGGAGCGCTGTCGGTGTCGGGTTTTGCGCAGCGGCGGCGTGCGTTCGAAGGCAGCCTCATCGATGTCAGCTTTGTGTCAGCGGCCAACGCCTACCGGCTGCCGGACGGGGTGTCGAGCGCGACTCTGGCCGCCCACCTCGCGGCGGAACTCGATGCGACCATCATGGCACGCGGTCCGGAGACCGTTGCCGCCTTCATCTTCGAACCCATCGTGGGAGCGGCCGGCGGCGTCGTGCCGGCGCCGGACGGCTACGTGCAGGCCATGCAGGCCGTCTGTGCCAAGCACGACGTGCTGATGATCGCCGATGAAGTGATGTGCGGGTCGGGGCGCAGCGGCACGTGGCGCGCTCTGCAACACGAGGGGATCGTGCCGGACATCCTGTGCGTCGCCAAAGGCTTGGCGGGCGGCTATATCCCGTTGGCCGCGACGTTGGTCACTGCGCGGGTCGCCGCCCCCATCCATGCGGAACACGGCGCCTTCATGACCGGGCACACCTTCACCGGCCACACGGCCGCCTGCGCGGCGGCGCTGGCGGTGCAACGCATCATCGAGCGCGACCGGTTGCTCGATCGGGTGAGCGCGGCGGGGGCGACATTTCAACAGGCGCTGCGGCTCGCCTTGTCGCCGTTCGACGAAGTGGGTGATGTGCGGGGCCGGGGATTTTTTATCGGGGTCGAACTGGTTCGCGACCGCCTGCGCAAGATTCCTTTTGCTCCTGAGCGTGGGCTCAGCTTGGACATCGGCGCACGCGCGTTTGCCGACGGCCTGATCGTCTATCCGTGTGCCGGGAATGTGGACGGTGCGGCGGGCGACACGCTGATCATCGCGCCGCCCTACAATGCGAGCGACGCTGAACTGGAGGAGATCGTGGCGAAGCTCGCGCGCGCGATCGGGGGGGCGCTCGGCGCCGGGTGATCAGCGCCCAAAGAGCGGCGCAACTTTGGCAGCGTAACGCTTTGGCGCCGGCTCTTACGCCGGGCGCAGCGGCGTCTCGTCCGGCGCGTTGACCGCCACGAACACGCAGCAATTCGTGCGCTCGGCCAGTGACACGCGGTTGGCGCCGCCCCACCAAAAGCCGCCCGCGGGCTGCGGATAGTGGCCGAGCACGATGAGATCGATGGACAAGCGGCGGGTGAAGGCGACGATCTGTTCGATGGTGTTGCCCTTCGCCAGATAGCCCTCGGCGGCGACACCGCGCGCCTTCAGCCATTCGATGGACTCATCGAGCAGTTTGCGATGGCCGTGCGCGTCATCGACCAGGCACACATGACCGGCGGCACCGGCGACCACCGCGGCGTCCACGGTGCCCTCGGGAATGAGCGACAACACATACACCTGGGCGCCGAGCAGAATCGAAAGCTCCGCACCGCGCCTCAAGGCTCGTCGACCCACCACAGAACCGTCGTAGCACAGCAGCACGCGCTTGAACATAACTCAGACCAGCTCGAAGGTCAGGCTCACCCGGCCGATCTCCGCCCCCTTATCATCCCAAGACCATTCATCAAAGCATGCGCGGTTGTGCCGATCAATACGAATGATCGTCGAGCAGCGCGTACCGTAATCCGGCGCGCGCACGAACGCGCTCGACAACAGCCGCTCCCAGTCGAGGCTCACGCCGGTACGCGGCAACTGGTCATCCGGGGCGGCGCGATCGTCGCGCAACAGGGCGAGGATCGGGCGCACGTCATCGGTCAGGTCGAGGAGCGTCGCTTCCAATTGATTCTTGGCGTTGCGGACTTTGGGCCAGGGCGTGTCGAGCAGGTGATTCGACAGGCCGTAAATGCCGGGCCCGAGTTCGCGCCCCACCCCGCGCACGCTCTCATAAATGCCGAGCTGCTCGCCGTCGGAAAAGATTATGTTAAATCCCTGGTAATCGGCGCCGACTTGCGCGAGATGCACCAGCAGCTCGGGGGTCGCCGCGGTCGATTCCAAAATCGAGGTGACCAGCGCGCCACGGCTCGGCGCGGCTTTGCGCGGTTGTGCGGGGTCGCGGTAGTTCGTGAGCGCGGCGAATCGACCGCCGCGCGTCAGCCCCAACCAGGTGCCGCCGGCGCTGAGATCGCGCCCGGCGAGCAGCTGCTGCGAATCTCGGGACCGCTGCGGCGACTGCGGCCACCAGTGCGCCGGCGCGGCGGGGCGCGCATGGAACTCATCGCGATTGGCGGCAATCAGGCACGGATACAGCGGATGCACGCGCCATACGATGAGTACCAGGCACATGCGAGTAACATCGCACAGAATCACGCGGACAGGGAGTGCCTCGGCAGGTCAATCGTAAAGATGCAACCCGAACCCGGCAGGCTGCGCACGCTCAAGATGCCCTTGTTGGCCTCGACGCAGCGCCGGCTGATGTCGAGCCCGAGCCCCACCCCGGACCGATCTTCGCCGTTTTGGGTGAACGGCAGCATCATGGTCTCGACGGTGCCTGCCGCAAGGCCGCCGCAATGATCCTCGACTTCCAACAGAATGCGATCTTGCGCGACGCGCGCGCGCACCTGCACTTCGGTTTGCCGCTGGGTGAACTTGAACGCGTTTTGCAGCAGATTGCCGAGCGCCGAGGACAGCATGTCTCGATCGCCACACACCGCGACGTCCCGGTCGACCGTGGACACCGTCAAGCCGCACTCGCGTGCGCGCGATTCGAGCGAGGCGGCGACCTCGGCGTCGGCCAACAGATCGGCCACGGAAATCAGCTGCCGTCGGGGCGGCAAATCCGCCGTGACCCGCACCTCGGCGAGCGACCGATCGATGAGGCTGCTCATACCCTTGAGGCAACGGTCGAGCACCGCGCCGGTCGCACCGGTCAGTCCGACATTCCCGGCTTTGATGACGCCCACCGCGAGCGTCGCCGTGTGGACGAAGTTCCGCAACTCATGGGCCAGAAATCCTAGACGTGAATTCGACGCCTGCACGCCGTCCGCTGCCGCCAGCGTGCCTTGCCGACGCGAGTACTCGGTGACGGCGCCCGCGATGGCGCTGTCGAGACAGCGATTCAGGGTTCGAAATTCGTCCACTTCGATCGTTTCGCGCAAATCGAATGCGAGATTGGTGATGGCCTGGCAGACATCCCCGTAATCGCGCACCACCTGTTCCAGCGTGAATCCTCGTTGCAGCAAGTCACGTCCGTGCAGCGACGCGATTTTGCCGATCTCGGTGTCCGCATCGATGCCCGCGAGATCCGGCCGCTCGATGCGCAGCGTCTTGATCAGCTGATCGAGGAAGATCGGTATTCCATGTGCAAGTTCGTCGGCGGCCGCTTTGGGCTCCGATCGATCCGCCACCCTGAGCCTGCACCGGTCGATCAACGCGAACCGATGAGTTTCGAGGAAATTGTGTAGCACTGTCCGAGTCTAGTCTCAACGATGCCACCGATATGTACGGTCGGACACATTCATGGCGCTCAAAGCCTCAAGGTCGGGGCAATAGCGCCTCATCCAGTATTTCGATCCAGTGCTTGACAGGAGTCGGCGTGCCCGACTGCAGGTGCGAAATGCAGCCGATGTTCGCCGATATGATGGTCTGGGGCGAGAGCTTGGCGAGATTGCCCAGCTTGCGGTCGCGCAATTGCGTCGCGAGCCGCGGTTGCAATATCGAATAGGTTCCCGCCGAGCCGCAGCATAAATGGCTTTCACTGCCGGTGATGCTGACATCGAAGCCGAGGGCGCGCAGATGCGTTTCGACCTCACCGCCCAAGCGCTGGCCGTGTTGCAGAGTGCAGGGAGGATGAAAGGCGAGACGGCCGAGACCCGCGGGCCGCACTTGATCCTTGAGGGCCGGCACGAGGTCGGGCAGCAATTCGCTCAAGTCCCGCGCCCGTTCGCTGATTCGCGCCGCCTTCTCGGCATACTCTAAGTCGCCCGCCAATGCGTGGCCGTATTCCTTGATCGCGAGGCTGCAGGCCGATGCCGAGCTCAAGATGGCCTCCACCTCGCCGGCGGCGAGCAGCGCCGTGAAGGCATCGACGTTGCGGCGCATGTCGGCGAGGCCGCCGTCGTGATCGCTGAGATGCGTGCGCAGCGCCCCGCAGCAGCCGGTGCCGGCGGCATGGACGACGTCGATGCCCGCACGGTCGAGCACGCGCGCCGCCGCCGCGTCGATATTGGGCATCATCGACGGTTGCACGCAGCCTGAGAGCATCAGCACTTTGCGGCGATGCGTGTGCCGTGTTCGCGGTGCCGCGGATTCCCCAGTGCGGGGCGGCGGCACTTTGCTCTTGAGGATCGACGGCAACAGCGGCCGCACCGCCTTTCCCAAGCGCATCGCCGGGCCGAACAGCGGCGAGGTCAGGCCTTCCTTTAACAGCCAACGCGCCGCCCTTTCGCCCGCGGGTCGCTCCACGCGGGCGTCGACCAGCTTGCGGCCGATCTCCACCAGATGCCCGTACTCCACACCGCTCGGACAGGTGGTCTGGCAATTGAGGCAGGTGAGGCAGCGGTCCAGATGCTGCTGCGTGCTGCGCGTGACTTCGGCGCCTTCGAGCACCTGCTTGATCAGGTAAATGCGACCGCGCGGGCCGTCGAGCTCATCGCCCAGCAGTTGATACGTCGGACAGGTCGCGTTGCAAAATCCGCAGTGCACGCATTTGCGCAGAATACCCTGCGCTTCCGCGCCCTCATCGGTGTCTTTGAATTCGGGACTGAGATGGGTTTGCATGGGAGTATCAAAGACCCGCGTACAAGCGTCCGGGATTGAAAATACCCGCCGGATCGAGGGCCTGTTTCAGGCCGCGGTGAATCCGCATCAATACGTCGCTGACCGGCGTGAACGCTCCAGCCGACTTGTCGGCGCCGCGGACCAGCGTGGCGTGTCCGCCGGCGGCGGCCGCTAGTTTTCTCACGTCGGAGGCCTCGATGGTGCCTCGCCACCAACGCTGCGCGCCGTGCCACTCGATGAACTCGCGACCCGGCAGTTGAATGGGTGCGGTCGTCGCGGGCAGCGACAGCCGCCACAGGCATTCACCGCGCGCCAAGTCGGCGTCCGCGAGCAAAAAGAAATCCTGCGTGTGATCACGAACGCTCGACCACCAACGGAGTGCCTCGTCGGGGTCCAGTTGCATACCGCCGAGCTTGCCACAGGCCGCGCTCACAGCGGCGCGCGCGCCGCCGAGCCGCAGATTGAGCCGCCCGTCGTGCCAGGAACTGGCCGTGATGGGCAGCGGCTGCGATGCCCAGCGGTTCAGTTGCGCGAGCGCCCGGATCTCGTCCCACTCGAAACTCAAGGTCGCGCCGGCGGGCACGATCGGCAACACTTTGAGCGACACTTCGCAGACGATGCCCAATATGCCCCACGATCCCGCGATCAGCCGGGACACATCGTAGCCCGCCACGTTCTTCGTCACCTGGCCGCCGAAGGTCAGGATCTCGGCGCCTCCGTTCAGCAATGTCACACCCAGCAGGTGATCGCGCACCGATCCCACATTCGCCCGCGCCGGCCCTGACAAACCGGCCGCCACCATGCCGCCGACGGTGCCGCCCGCGGAGAAGCGCGGCGGCTCGAACGGCAGGCATTGGCCCTGGGTCTCGAGTGCCGCCTCCAATTCCGCGAGCGGCGTGCCGGCGCGAACGGTCACGACCAGTTCGCTCGGCTCGTAGCTGCTGATCCCGGCAAGGCCGGTGACGTCGAGAAGCTCGCCGGCCGGGGCCTCGCCGTAGAAGCGCTTCGTGCCGCCGCCGCGAATCTCGAGCGGGGTCTGGTGCACCCGCGCGGCTTGAACTCGGTCGACGATGCGGGCGAGTACCGGATCCTTGGTCTTCTTGATCAAGATCGGGCATCCATCAAAATCTCGGCAATTCCGCAAACGGCAGCATTCCGCGATGGACGTGCATCTTGCCGTATTCGGCGCAGCGCTGAAGGCTCGGGATCACCTTGCCGGGATTGAGCAGTTCGAGCGGATCGAAGGCGTGCTTGACCGCGAGGAATTGCGCGCGTTCGGCGGGTGAGAACTGCACGCACATGGAGTTCAGCTTCTCCACCCCCACTCCGTGCTCACCGGTCACGGTGCCGCCCAAACGCACGCTCGTCTCCAGAATGTCGGCGCCGAAGAGCTCGCATCGGTGCATCTCATCCGGCTGCTCCGCATCGAACAAGATCAAAGGATGCAGATTGCCGTCGCCGGCGTGAAAAACGTTGACGCAACGCAGGTTGTATTTGACTTCCATTTGCTGAATCGCCCGCAGCATCTCCGCCAGGCGCCGTCGAGGAATGGTCGAATCCATGCACATGTAATCCGGACTGATTCCCCCCGATGCGGGAAACGCATTCTTGCGACCGCTCCAAAACCTGAGCCGCTGCGTCTCGTCGCGGCTGACTTCGAGCCTGGTCGCGCCCGCTTCGGTCAGCACTTGCTCCATGCGCTCGATCTCCTCATGCACCTCTTCCGGCGTGCCGTCGCTTTCGCACAGCAGGATCGCGGCGGCGTCGAGGTCATAGTCCGCGTGCACGAAGGCTTCGACGCAGGCCGTCATGGACTGATCCATCAGTTCAAGGCCGGCGGGAATGATGCCCCGGGCGATCACGCTCGCGACCGCGGCGCCGGCCGATTCCACATCATCGAAGCTCGCCATGATGCAGCGGGCCAGGAGCGGTTTCGGGATGAGCTTGACGGTGACCTC
>Ga0209611_10004279_pt1 | contig 24474 bp, 18 predicted proteins | sample S1TSphgellanicum_3_FD_187693 | JGI IMG/M metagenome (GOLD analysis project Ga0209611, IMG submission 187693) | Host-associated microbial communities from peat moss isolated from Minnesota, USA - S1T2_Fc - Sphagnum magellanicum MG (SPAdes) (version 2) | ecosystem: Host-associated > Plants > Peat...
AATTGTTGTTGTGGAGATTTCTCTTGCAACTTCATCAAGCTTTTTTATCAGAGACAAGCTTACATTGCCAAGAATTTAAAGGTATAGTAGGAATTTATAAGAACACGGAGTTGTGAGGTACATAATAATCCCAGTGGAATGAGAGATGTGAATGGGTTTTAAGCATCCTAGAGGCAATTGTCAACTAAGACTAAGGTGTTGTTCTACACTTTGTAGCTTGCGGCACCAGAACATGAGGTAAGTCTTGTGAACATTGAGAGCCAACATTTGAGTTGAGCTGGTCTTCATGAACTGCTTGTGTAGGGGGTTCTGTGAACATGATAGTAAAACTTGATTCCAAGTTGTTTGTAATAATTGATCATTGAATGCTAAAAATATGAAGACGGTTGCTTTGTGTCAAACCTTTGGGCTTGAGATTGGAGTCTGTCAACTGATTTTCTTCCAATGCAACAATTTAACTTATGGTACAGATGGGCTCCAAAATGAAGGCTCTAGATTGAGTTGGAGGTCACTTAATTTCTTGAATTGGAAAGACTATTTAAGACTACTTCAGATGGTGGACATATTTTGACCAATCGGAACAAGCTGGAACAGCAAGGGGTGTGTCACAGTGTGGCCTTGCCATTTACATTAAAAAGTATCTGCAGGCAAGAGATGAATTATGGAAAATCAAAATATGCAAAACTATTTCCTCATGCCAAAATATAATCTTCAAAAAATCCTCTAAAAGAAACCAAAATCCTTGAAGATATTTATAACTCTATAATTAATCTCAAGTTTCAACACAAGCCAAAGTATCATCCTCCAGAAATCCTCATATAAAAATAAACCTATTATATAGGTGTCAAAATCCCTTAAGTAGCTATACTCTATAATGAATCTAAACACAATATCCAAGGCCAATAAATGGAAGGCTACCAAATATATCAAAGAGGCATTTAACTCTTTTTTTTTTGGGGTAAGAACTAAACTAATAGAAAGGCCTTTTCCCATATTTCCCTCTTGAGTGCAATCAATTAAAATCATTAAAATTTTGAATGTCATGATGAATGTTGGCATAGATAGGAAAAGGCTATCCACAAGCTTTGAATATACCTATCCAAGCCTTCTTGCCCACAAATTGGAAGTTAAAAGACAGCAGGCATAGCCAAATGGAAAAGATGACATTATTGATGTTGTCCCTACAAGGTATGATGATTGCATCGAAGTGTCTTAAATTTCCATCTGGTGCCATCAATATACCCCAAGTTTGTAAAATAGTTTTTTGCCACCAATGTTTCCACAAAACATCATGGTTCCTAGACTTGGATCAATTATTGGCTTCAACCTAGACCATAGATAGTTCTGAAGCAAGGTTTTAATTTGTGTTATCATTTTAGGGAATTTGCCCCTAGGTAATTTAAAAGACCAAAAGGAAGAAATGATAATTTGGTTGATTATGGGTTGATGTTTGATTAGTGAAAGATGCACTTTTGTCCAACTAAGCACAAAATTTCTTCCAATTTTTGTTAAGCACAAAATAATCCACATGTTCATGTTACCTTCAGAAGATTAGTAGAATAGATTGCTTGAAATTTTGAGTGGATTAGTTTATTCTAATCCAATCCACACAACCACCACCATCAGGAGCTGATGCAGTTGGTGCGAAGTTCACAGTGCCATGACACCAAGGATTTGATTTTGAAAATACAAGACTGTCAACAGGTGTTGACTACAGCAGATGGCTACTTCAGCAGTCAAGAATTTTTGCAGCTGGAAATGACAAAGGAGTTTGAAGAAGAAGCTTGTACCATTGACAAAAGAATGGACAGGTTTACTTACTCATGTGCCATAGGTACAATTCTCACTTGCCACCAAGATCTAGCCAATCCCAATTCGCAATTGGCTTTTCTTCTTCAACAAAATCTGACCACTCTTGATTGAAACCATCTTCTACAGAGGTGCTTTCTTGTACACGATGTGTATCCCTGAAAGCTTTTGCCATCTCCTCAGCCTCTCTATATACCCTCTGTGAATCACACCCACAACAGACAGATCTTGAGATACAAAACTGGAAGCTGAAAACATTCCCAGCCATATTGTCATCCCCTTCCTTTCTTGTGAACAAACTAAGGTTTTGTGATAATGGTGCACAGGAATGAATGGAGGGGAGCTCATTGCATGAAGGTGGTGATCCTCCTGATTCCATTAGTAACTCAACAAAAGTGAGGGGAGAAAAAATTCACCTCTTTGTCAGTAAGCATTAGCCCATCTTCACTCTCCAAGTCAGCAGTGCTGCAGTACAGTGAAATCACGTAAGTTGCTTCATCACCCAAAACTAGAATCACACAACATTTTCAATTCTCATGTGATATGTCTTCTCCCTGAGCTTTCAAGCAATTTCAAGAAACTATAACTTTGAGGCATCCATTCACAGACATTTCTTCAGGGAAATGCTTCTGAGCATCATCTTCTGTCTGCGCTTGCTTTGTCTCCACAGGCATATGTATTATGAAGCATTGTGAGGTACTCACTTACAACTTGGACTATGTAGCTATGAAGTTGTGGAGAAATCTCCACAACAACAATTTGAAGGTAACACGACAAGTGCAGTCATAACGTTATGAGAGTTGCTCACAAAGTGTCACACTGTCACCTTCATCACAAATAGCAGTGATGAGCTGCCATGACTACTACCCACTGACTTCATCAGCTCCTGACATCAGCTCCTGACAATGGGTGTAGGTAAGTATATAATAACGAGCCCAAAATCTGTGCAAATCATTGTACAAAATCAATGATTTGAGTTTCTGTTGCATTTCCAGAAGCAATGGGAAGACTGAGTAACGAAGTTGACTAGCACTCGAGACAAAGCTAATTAAAGAAAGTCAAAAGTATTCTCATTCAAGCTGCAAGAAGCTTGCAAGGGTGGACTTCTAGCAACTAGGACTCGTAGAATCTCAGGCTATGAAGTATGCAGAGGGACCATACTGATGATAGAATTTTGAGCTACAATGGCAACTAACATATGGGTCAGTGACAAGTACCTGAATGCAATTCCATTTTTAATGGGAGACTTCACAACCATCACTTTCACTTGCTCCCCAATACTGAAGACGTCTCTAATATCATGGATGCGGGCCCTTGCTATTTTGCTAATGTGAAGTAAACCACTGCAAAACACAAGACTCCACATAAATGCTCTCAGTTTCAACATTTGTTTCCAATAATTTCAGTTCTGACAAATTTGCCCTAGCCCCACCAAGACACCCATGCCATCTCCACCTCACTATGAAAAGCACTGTCTTCAAATGCACGTACTAGGCAGATATATATGGAGGAGGGAAGAATAATGAATTGAAAAGCAAAGGAAACCAGAAATGCAAGATATGAATAACATGGTCCCACCTTATATCTGTTTCCTTGATTTTGATTCGAGCTCCAAATTTGTGAATGTCAATAACTATGCCATCAACCAGAGCTCCTGGATGAAGGTTCTTCATTTTCTGTGCATGAGCCAGATTTGGTCATCAATTCTTGGAAAAAGAAACATGAATCCATCTCAATCTCTACTTTGTGCATAACCCATCCACAGAAGAGCATTTGGAAATAGTCAATGGAAAAATTGCAGGGCACATTTGATATGATAATACAGGGTTCATTCATTCCCTGAGTAACAGTCTTGCAATTTGCTTAGCAGTAAATCCAGTCTGCTGGCAGTTTGCTCAAGCAGAAATGGTTGCATGGTTGATTCACACTGCATCCCAATAATGATGTAGATCCAGACTTGTGGATGGAATAGATATTCACACAACATTCAAACTGCCTAGAATGAGGGATAAAAAGCTTACCCAAGCTTGTTTTTCACTAATAATGAGATTGCAAGTTTTCTCATCAAAAGCTGTGATTGATACACACATGTGTCTGCCCACCTAGAGAGACCCAGAAGGACACTTGTGAGCACAAGGAGTACACACCACTTCTAATCTTCTATGAGAAAAAAAAAAAATCATGTTGCAATGTATAGTTCAATGTGAGCATGATAAGCAAGTTAGAAAGAGAGTGATCTGCTTACATAGTCCTTCAAGGAATGTAATGAAGCTTGCGAGGACTGCTTGAAAAGATGATATACTGGTAAGAAGGCTCGTATACCCTGTGAAGAAGTTCACATATTCTGTTGTCAATGCAGGAAAACCTACCTATCAAATTCAAACTTAGTGCCTCCAGTCTGCATAACTATATTTCATGGCAGTGACATATAAAAGACTATGATACTTGTGAATGAATATCAATGCCACTGCAGAGAACCATATGGGAAGTAAGCATGTAACCAAAGAATGACATGATTTGTTGCCAAAGTTATGATGCCTGCACATTCCATAGTCTTTCAAATAACCAAATGTAAATGGGAATATGTGTAAAGCAGCATGGTGGTATAAGACAATGCAGAGGTACCTCAATCCTGGAAACAAGTCCAGTAGGGTTCCAGTGTGTGATTTGGATTTCAACAGCCTGATTCAATTCTCTGATCTGCAAAAGAAAACAATCCAGAAAAATCACAGATCACCACAGGCATACATAATATCTTAAAGGAAGGGTTTAAGGAGTATGCTAAAACCTAGTGTACAAAAAAGTGAAGAACAGGAACCTGACGGATGCGTTTCCAGGCAAACCCACGTGCAACAGACCGTGCAGATAAGAGAGGTCGTCCACTCATTGTCTCTCCCTTCACCTCCATGACAAAAACGGTCCCCAACTCCACAACAGGTGGTGATGTTGGTGTCTGAATCTCAGTCCTCAAGACCTCTTTGTCATCATGCACAACACAAGGCTGGCCCAAGGGTGGTGATGGTACATGAGGACCTTCCAAGCTACGATCATTGTCATTTGGAATTTTCCAACAAGCTTCCTCCAGCTTGAACTGACCTAGAGAAATGAGATCCTTGATAAACATGTGCCCAAGTTTCTGAGCACCGATATCAATGTCCAATTTGCTATGGTTACTGGAGACCACAACACCTATGACAATATCTCCAACTGACGGAACATAGTATTCAATTGCATCATCATCATGAGCATGAAGCTCATTGTCTTCACTTTCTCTATCAAAAATATGTTGTTGAGATGGACGGATCAAACCATCACCACCTTCTTCATGTTCTTGTAACCTGGACTCTTGGATTCTTCTTTCCATTTCTGGCATCTCCTCAGCAGCAGCACCTTTTGTCAAGTTGTGATCAAAACCTGTAACTAGATTACCCTGCTTTTCCACTGCAACATGATGAGGAATGATGTGGAATGCATCATCTGAAGGTTCCTGTGAATTGATGCTGCTGCTTTTGTGATTGCTATCTTCAACTGGTGGAGAGATTGTCTGTGGTGATGATGATGATACATTGAGCTTAATAGGCCTTTGCAGATGTACTGACAAGCTTAGGGCTCCTACACCACCCTCAGTGCCATTTATATCCATGTTGCTGCTTACATTAGAGATCTCTGCAAGTGCAGCAGCAGGTAATTTCATTGTCAGGTCTCAAGCAAAGCATTCGCCTTTGACAAACAGCATCATCTTTCTTCCCACAACAAATTCTATTTGCTCACTATGTGTCGATTTCTCCCATTTTCTAGATGTTGTTTGTACCTGCTCCTGAAAAGCTTGCACCACTGCTTAGGTTGTCTTCTTCTTCACCATGAAGCTTGAAATAAGCTTCTGCAATGAAGCCAGCCACACTAAAAGACATTGTAAAACTCAGACAAAACAACACAGGTTCATCATCAAGCTGCAGAAAACTGCAAAAGTCTGAAACAGGAAAAATGGCATACTTCTGTTGCATCCGTCCAGGGAAGCAAGCAGTGTTCAGAGGCATTTGTTTGTAAGTGAACCAACCACTTCTCCTGCTGCAGAAGAAGTTGCAGAACGGTGTTTGAGGATTGTGAAAAGAGGAAGAGGAGGAGGTTATCACAGGGTTTTGAGGGTTTTGCGAGCTTTCTAACCTTTGCTGCCAAGAAGCGCTTTGTGTTGAAGAATTGTTGTGGGACAAACAATTTTGCTTTGTGTTGAATTGTCGTGAAGAAGAAGAAGACTTCGCAGCTGCCGCTGTTGCGGAAAGTTGTGAAACGAACCAGGATGTGTTCCCGACGACAGCGAAGGCGCGCACGACCGGTGCGCATTCCTCGCCCATGGCTGCGGCACCTGGAACATCTTCCACTGGTATGCGATGACCGAAGAAGAAGAAGAATCTCTGCTCTCTTTCGCAGTAGTATGTCCACACTCCTTTCAAGAGATTGTTCCCTATCCTCTTCTTCTTCTTCTTCTTCTTCTTGTCCGTTTCCAGTTGCTTTATTCACAGCTTTTCTCAAAGGTTGGCTAATGCATCGTCCATCGGGGGATTGATTTTCGGACGTTGCGAATCTCCTCCTTCGTGGTGCAATGCCCTTCAAACTCGTTGCGTACAGATGTGGATCGATCGCCGGGCTCTTCGGAAACAGAACCCTAAGTAGATCAGGCTTGAATGTCTCTCTCTGTATGTGGAGCTGGTACGAAGATCGGAAGGTTGTGGATGAGAGTTTTGGAGGCCACTGGACGCAGCAACGATTCACGGGCATGCGTCAGCGGAATCGAAATTCCTTGAGAAGAACATGACGAGTTCTCTGTTGCAGAGCTTGACGAAGAAGACGAAGAAGAAGAAGAAGAAGGTGGACGAGGTTATTCGGAACAGCATCGACAATCTGCTTTGGTTTCACTGCCTTTGGATCAGCCGTGCCAAAATTGTAGGAGATTGTCTTTGACATCATCAATCTCATTGTAGCCGCCATCTTCTTCCTCAATTCACAACATCACATGAAGAAGATGGACAAATCCGGGTATTGATGATGCCCCCCCTTGCAACTTTGCTTCATTTCTCGTTTGTTCCAGAGTGTTCAGAGAAGAGACAGTTATATCTTTGAGTCTTCCTTAGATTCTAAGCAATAAATATAGGCAGAATTTTTTGTGTACCTACTAGCTAGGCAACAGAAGAGACTTGCTTGATGAGACTGCACTCAATGTTGTTGCACTTGTGCATCTAATACTGTAGGATTCCTGATCATATGAAAAGGATGGGAGCTAGCTTTTCACAGCAAGCAAGAAGTTGAGAGCTCTGAATTCTCTCAATTGCAAAACACATTAGAAAAAGATGAAACTGCATCGAACTCTACTACCAGTTTTTTTTTTCCTCCAGGCAAGAAGCTGAACTTCTGATCCCTTTTTTTTTAACCTTCAACTATCCTGACATTGTTTGTCCATGCAGAAACAGCAGCTTCCAGAAACACAGCTCTGACATTCCAGTTGCTTCCTGCTTGGTAGCTGTAATACTATTTCTGCCATTCTGCATTTTCTTAGAGAGATCAGCAGAAAAGCTTAATAACCAACAGGGGAGTCAGACAACTTTGGTTTCATTGCATTTTTTTGCATGTACTATGTGTGCAGGTGTTATAAAATGGAGCAATGAAGGGGCAAAAATGGTTTGTGGCATTTTCCTCTTCCACCTGAGCAAGTGCAGAGTTCCAGCTTCTTTTACAAATGACATTTTGAGGCTGGAAGCTGAAACATTTAGCCAGCTGACAGTCAGATTGAAGACTGCAGCAAAGAGCTGATGGTTGTGTGAGGCTGAGTCTCAAGCAGAGTGAGCTGTTTCTGAAGATTGATTGCAGTGATTGGTAATGAATTTGTGTGCATCTCTGGGCTGTTTCTGAAGATTGATTGTGGTGGTTGGTAATGGATTTGTGTACATCTCGGGGCAGTTTCTGAAGATTGACTGCACTGGTCAGCAATGAATTTGTGCGCATCTCAGGGGGGTTTCTGAAGATTGATTGCAGTGGTCAGCAATGAATTTGTCTGCATCTCTGGGCAGTTTCTGATGAATCTGCAGACAGAGAAGCAAAGCTCATGATCTTTCATTTACTCACAATGATGATTGATTTGATACAACTCCTATGCTGGAAGATTGGTCCCTCACAAAGACACACTTGCCACACTTCTGAAGTAGTGTCTAGCTGAGTTACTCTTCAAAGTTGCCAAGTCTCCAAATGGGTTCTCAACCAAGAGCACTCACAAAAGTTTGCTGATTGCCACTGAAAGATGGCAAGCCTATGGACAATCAATGATGAGCTCACAATCCTTCTGGTAGGTCCTGTACCTCTGTACCAGGTGAGGGTGTAGGGTAATGGGCAAAGTTGAGTTGTTTCCTTGCAGACTTGAGGATATATGTGTAGTATGGGAGGGGAGGGCCAAAGGGGGTCATGTGTCCATATGATGGGGCATTCTCAAAAAAAATTGGGAATGTCCCCCACCCAGATGAGTATGTTAGGTTTAGCAGAAACACACAATATGATGCCCCTGACAAGATCTCTGAACTTGCAGATTAATATCAACAGAGACAGAAGGAAAATGGAAGGTAACATAACAGGAAGTGCAGTCATAACCTTCTGTGAGTCATTCACAAAGTGTCACTGATCATCACTTTCATCATGAATAGCAATGACAAGCTGCCATGACTACCCAGTGACTTCATCAGCTCCCAACAGCGGATAGCAGTCCACCCAAACTTCCAGACAATGTTACAGAATGGTTAGCCCATTAAAACATCATTCTTCAACACAAGCACACCAAAACCACGCATCCTTCACAAGTAGCATTTAACCCAACTGATCTACAGACTCTAGCTATTGAATGAGCCACTAGTGTCACATGAATTCTGCCTTGCCAAAGAGTATGCATTTATGTGCAAGCTAGAGGGCAATATGTTCATTGTCAATTTCAATAGTTACAATCCTAACATCCTAAGTCACAAGTTCAAATTGGTTTGAGGAGCTGCAGTCCAGAGAGAAATGTCAATTGAGCTTTGATACCTAGACAGCGCATGTCAAAGAACACATGTTGTGGACAACTCTTTCAAGAATAGATTCAGTCAATGACATAAAGAAGAAGAAAAGATCCATTTATCTAAAGACTTCCAAGCTCAGTCTATGCATCTTCACATGAGAGCAATCATTAGCTTACATAGGGTTTTATATCCAAAGCAAAAGGTTGAACAAATTGAGCCTCCACCCTTATTTGGATGATGAGTGGAATATGCCTGGTTTTTAACTTATGTGGCTGAATTAGGCAACAGAGTGGTTAAATATGGGTCTTCTGCATACTGTGAGTACGGAGTCATATCAAGTGCTGCCTTTGCAATTTGACCATCTTCATGAATTCTCTCCACCAGTGCTTCCAGAGACACAAAATTTGCCTGCAAAAAACTGTACCTTGTTAAATAGTTGCAAATTCCAACTTCATCTAGGGAAATGGATGATGCACCTTGGCAAACTCTCCCAGTAGCAAGAGGGGTGTGGGGTTTGGTAGACTAGTCTGTTTCTCTGGGCAATGATTGGGACCCCTACCTCAGGGCGGATGTAACCAACCACAACAAGCCGCAGCTCCACTCCATAGAAATCCTCTGCAAAATCGTGCAATAGCCAAGGCTCCTGCAATCCCAAGACACCATTAGCCAGCTCCCTTAAAAGAAATCTATTGCTGGATTGAACTCTGCATGGTGGGCAATTGCTTAAAGCCTTCATACACATAGCAAGAATCAGACACATGGTGGTGACGAATTGGTGAAGAAACTTCAAGACGCACCACTGTCTTTTCAGCATTATCAAAATATGGACTCCATCCTATATTCATCACCATCTTGTACACCCCATGATTGGCAAGTCCTGCCCACCCTATATAGACCCCACACACGTTCTCTGCTAGTTGCTTTGAGAGAGCAGTGGTTGCAAGATTAGCTGCAGATGTGAAGGCAACAGGATTAATATGCTTAAGTACTGGAAAAAGAGCAAAACATTATGAGAACTACAACTGAAGTATGAAACCCTAAACCTAAAACCTTAGACAATGTGACACAGACCTTCAGGTATATCAAGGAGGCAGACTCCACCACCATGGAACAGAAGCAGAATTGTGTTATGCAGCTACTTACATTTCACATACCAGTGGGGATTCCGAGCAGCTTGGAGCCACGACCAAAGCCCCTAACAACAGGTCCACCCATATACAAGGGTCCGATGGGCAGCACACCGCCAATCCCTGTACCATCCTCATATCTCAAACAGTTTATATTTTGGAGTGAAAATGTTTAGTTTCATTTTTGCACTGTCAAACCTTCAAAAAAGTTTCTCAGGAATTTGAGGGAGAAGGGACAATGTAAGGAAGGGTCACTGGCAATAAAGGGTTGCATACGATCTTCAAAGGGAGGCAAACCCCACGTTTCCAGCTCCAGATCAAGGAGTGAATTCAATATAACATCAGCATCAGAGTAGAGAGGGTGAAACTCTTTTGTTGGGAGTGAGGGCACAGCCAATACTGTCATTCCTGCAGCTTTGCCTGCCTTCACACCAGCCCTATGCAACAGTTCAGACACATTGTTAGCTGACCTGAAAATTGAAAAGACCACTCACCAATTGTCCACATAAGACCCACTTTCTTTTTTCTGATATTCCTATAACTGCCAGGACGACAGAAAAGCATTGCAGCAAAGTTTGTGCATTTAACATACAAGTCAGGTGTAACAGGAGCCTGTGACATAGAACAGAATGACTATAGTATAAGCTTACGGAGCATCTTCAATGACAAGGCATGTGGCTGGATCTGCATTCAACCGCTTTGCAGCTTCCAGAAATCTGTCAAGTGGCCCACAAGCTTCATCAGAAAGGTACTGGCAAACTTAATGCTATTCAACCTTGCAAAGCAAATGATGAAAATCAGAACCCACAGTCAAGATGCTGAGACATCTCAGTAATGATGCTAAGATGATTTCGGAGCTCACAACAAGGGTAGAAACCTCACATGTCAGGAGCAGGCTTTCCATTTATGACCTCATCCCCTGCCACCACCACTGTAAATGCTTCTGTCCAACCTGAACAACATCGCACCCATATTGCCAAATACCTCAGTCAGTATGTCCCTTGTCTTTGGGTCCATTCTTTCATACACCACGAATGCTGCTGAAAGCCATTGTCATGTACAATTCAAGAGAAAAATATTTTGCAATTGATGTTACCTTCTCATCAAATGATCACTTGTGAATATTAATTCACATTTCCTCCAACATCCATGAAGAAACTTGGCGGATTGCCAGAAAACAAAAACAATTGAAATTGGCATACATGAATACATACATACCTGCTTGGTAAGAGAGCTTAGCTTTGATATTTTTGGCAGGCGAACTTGAAGCTATTGCAAATGGGACACCACGACTGTGTAGGTGTGTCACAAGCCGATTGGCACCTGGTAAAGCTCGTGCTTGAGCCCACCTAATAAAACCCCAATTCCACCATCCATCAATGCTTCTACAACAAGAAGCCAAGGTCTGATGATGATGGCCTCTTCCTCATCCTCCTCCTCGAGGTTGGTCAGTCAGTCAGTCAGTCATGCATCATCAAATTGATAAGCTCCTCTCTCGCAGTGCACCAGCCAGCCAGCAGTATTCATTCCAACAAGTGATACCTACTGGGAAAAACCCTATTGAACAAGACAAAAAAGACGGGTTTTGTGGAAGGAGTGCAAAAAAAAGTTGAGAGTAGAAGAAGAAGCTGGGATCAGAAGAATTGGCATGCCTGTTCTTCATAAAAGCTAAAATCTGGGAGTGAAGCTCCTGTGGAGTGCAAGGCAAGTCATAATCCTGGATCAAGCTAGCAGCCGACTCCAGAGGCCGTTTACCCAAGCGCTTGTGAGCTCCCTTGCCATTCCATTTCTTCCCATACCCGGACACGATCAGCTCCGAAGCTTCCTCCACTAACGTCTCTGACAAAATAAAAATAAAAATCAGATCCTCCTCCGATGATGATGATGTTTTCAACACCAGACAGACCCATCAGAGAGAAAAAAAAGTCTGGTAGTTGGGTGCGCTTCCTCCGTTTGCGGCTTAAGAAAAACAGAGTACCTACCTGTGTCTATGAGAGTGCCATCAAGATCCAGGATGACATGAGAGATCTTGAGCTGTTGTGGAGGAGGAAGAGGTGAGGAGGGCACAGCAGCTGTTACTGCATCATCATTGGACTCCATCATCATGGTCGCCTCAGCCAGCAAGCTTCGCTGCTCCCTGCTCCCTTCTGCTGCTGCTTTGTCGTTGTGGTCTTGCCGCCGCCCCCAGCCCTTGGAGAATATGCCCCACAAATGCTCCCTGGATCATGCGCTATAAGAAGAAGCCTGGCTGAGGACACATGTTCTTCCGGCCCCACAGAATGCCAGTTTCTGCTTCTTTGCTACCGGTATGGGGTTTTGCTTTGCTTCCCTTTCCAACCCACTTTTTCCTCGTGTTTTTGTCGCTGCTGCTTCACATGAGCCCTTTCTCAAAGCTTTGAGATACCCTGCCATTTTCTTGCAGTTGGTCCCTGATGTGCATTGACAAAGCCATGATCGATAAAAGCCAGCATTGTCTTCCTTTTTCATGCCCTGAAATTGTGCAAGGATTGGTGGATTTTGATGAAGATTTAGCTAGTGTTCTGAAGCTGGCAAGCAACTTTATCACGTTGAAACACAGGATTTGTGCTTGCACTTTGCACCCATGGGACTTGGACACTTTGCACATGGACTTTCCTCTTTGCAGCAACAGTCCAAGCCTCTCTGCAAGCCTATCTTATACTTAGGGTATTCGTACTGTATCTTTCAAATGCCCCTCCCACTGTGGCGCACAGATGGGGAGGAATTCAGAATCACCCATCAAGTTGTGCCAGAATTTGCTTGATTCAGCATTCCAATTTGTGGGGGAAGGAAATGAATTTCATTTCAATGCTGAAAATATGATCGTGACCCATCAGCTCAATTTTGAGTGTCCTACATGCTCAGACATGTCAATGGATATAGTTCCAAGGAATATGTAGATTGTATCAGATCAGACTTCTCTCATTGCATATGACAAACTGTGAGAAAGAACGTTCATAAATGTCAGGTTGAGAGCTCTGAGAGCAAACAAGTTGTGTTCTTCGCAGAATTCATTTCACAAAGAGACAAGAAGCAAGGAGCAGCTGCAGTCCTTGGACATATATAGCCCCAGTCATGAAGAGGTAAGTTTTTGCATGTTAAACCTGTGTGAGTCTCTCTGTGCTGGAGGGAGATGTTAGTTCCGTGCTCTCCATGATGGAAGGTGGAACAACTTGAGGTGCTGGCACCATGAGCCAGCTGCCTTTGATGAGATTTGAGCACATGATTTTGTCATTGCAGATAACACATCAGGTGCACCTTTGCTAAGGTTAATTAGTGGATTATTGCACACTAATTTACAACCCGCACCCAGGAGCTGATGAAGTCGGCAGGGAATAATGGCAGATACTCATTGCCATTCATGATGAAGGTGATGGTCTGAACCTTTGTGACTGACGCTCACAAGATTCTTACTGCACTCATACTTTGTCATGTTTGTTTGGTTTGGCTGTAACTCACAAAGTGGTTACCTTCAAAGTGTTCTTCACTTCAGATGGCATATCTGTGCCTCTAAGCCCTTCCTTCTTGTCTTCCTCATGTGCTTCACAATTGCACTTTCAAGTTGTGGTTCTTGTGCAGTATCAGATCTTTTGGTATCTTGTTGGTGATGATGACTCCAAGTGCACAGGTGAGTTACCAACTCTCTCCTTACATAACATCACATAAAATTTGTCTATTTTAATTCATTGTAACATAGAACCATAGTCTGAGGAGACAAAAGCTGTTAGAATACAGCAAAAGCTGCTCAATGCATTACACTCTTAAAGTATCAACATGAAGGGTAGTTCTCCATGACGAAAATTGCTAACAGATGTTCACTATGTTTTTCAATTTTGATCCAAAAATTGGAATAAAACATGCATCCAGTTCTCTGGTTTGGTCAGAGGAAGGTATACAAGGACTTAAAATTTTATTGGATGCATTTCCCTTGTGTTCACATGGCAGATCGTAGAATGTAATCAGGGCCTGCATCATGCACCCTGAACCCTAAACCCTAAGAGGGTTTAGGGGTTACAGGGAATACCAATTCCTTATTGGGTTTTTCCCATAATCCCATTACAAGCTCCTGCAAATAATGATGATGAAATACTTGTAGCAAGAGGTATGTCTTTCAAGCTCCACACCAGCCACTGCTGAGTGGTTAGCTGAGAAAAGCCTCAACCCTAAAAAGTAGTGAAGCATGGCTTCAAACATGGCACTCTCTGGATGGGTGTTCCATCTAAGTTTGTATCTTGTCACACAAGATGATCATATTGAATGACCCTTATTTGGGTCCTAAGAATAGCAAAAAGCAAACTAAGGATTATGACAAATTAAGTACTAACAGTCCTTGGGTTTTGGTTGTTTTGTGCTTCTGTGCTGGTTGCCACAATCCTCATCCCTGGCACGGTTGTGAACTTCTGGTCAGTGTTCTGTAGTCCCTCTCAAGCTTGTACAATACTATGTAAATAATTTGTGATGACATGTGCAGATACTACTTATACTGGGTCCCTATTAAAACTAGCAATAGTTGGAGGGAATCATTCACCAACAGAAAGGAACTCTGTGTCATCAACATTTGAAACTCCAGAGCAGGTAGCAAGGATGGATTGAGAGGACTCTTCCCGAAATCAATGGTAAGCTCTACTCCTTGTGACAGGGTTTATGAATGTGTTTTTGTGGATTAGTAGAACTCCCACCACAGTAATAAACAGGAGTAGCGCCTGAAACTGCCATGATTACTAGAAAGCATATCTGATCAAAACATGTGATACCAATTTTTTTGTAGCCTTTGTCCAGACATTTCTGATGCCATGTGAATTGTTTCAATTGAAGCTCATTTGCTTCTTCAAATTGTACTCTGAACGTACATGACAATTTGGAACTTGGAACAAAACACACTATATTGTTCCATAGTTTTCGAATACATCCTTGAAGCAATTAAACTACAAGGAATCAACTCATTAAGCAACTAAAACATCAAAATGTTTGAAAGAATAGAACTAATCAAATGAATGAAATGGTTCATGATCTTCCAAGGACTCGAACATTGTGGTTTGCCTATCTTGCAAAAAAGATCTTCAACCAAAAAAAAAATGTGAGGAGCCACGGAAAAAGAGCTCGTCCCTCTAGTCCCCCACATTGTGAACACAAGGAATGTGTGCATTATGGACGTATGTGTGGGACATTTGGCATTTTGGTGTGGGTATGGTGTGAGGATCTTCTTATGAGGCTGGCACTACTATAAAATGTGGGTGCAGTTCATTATTCAGTCCTTATTCAGTAAATCAATGAATTCATTGCATACCCATTAGATCTTATTCATTGCAACGCATGAATTCATTGAAAATCTAGTGAAATCGCTTGACGTATAAGAACTCCTTTTGTTGGAATGAGGAGACCATCAAATTGATAACTCTTTTTTTTTTTTTAAATACACTTATATTTTCTAAAAGCTCCATGATACATGGCACAACTTGAGAATTCAGTTTGGGTTTATGCCAGGTCCTTTGGCAAAAGATTTTAAAGCACAAGAGTATTTTGGCCCAACATAAGCTCTCTCTCTCTCTCTCTCTCTCTCTCTCTCTCTCGCCTACCATGAAAATTTATGTTAGCCAGAGTGAACCAACACCCATAGCCGCACCTCGATGGATGGATGGTAACTGGATGGGAAACACTTTTTCATCAGGTTCCAGTTCCCTAGCTAACCATGATGGTTACATCCATTTCAGTTTTTACTACCTACCCACCAGCCCTTACCTATGTACTAACTATCTACATGCATGTACTTACCTAGCTAGTAGCCAATATATATATATATATATATATATATCCCACCTACCTACCAACCTAAAAGACCTATGCATTTCAGGACTTGTTTACCAAGGTGAAACTTGGCATTACCATGGTTATTTATTTATGGATCTTTGAATTTGAATGAAAGCTATGATGTTTCTTTCATCATCCACCTTTCCTTTTAAAGAATTGAGTGTACATCCCATGGCGAGTATGGATGGCGTGGCCGAGACACCGACAACAACATACATACAAATAGTCCTTTGCCAAAGTAAAATGGAGTCATGTGTGTTGTTATGTACACCAATCAAGGACGATTTGGGGTTGTTCTACCTGGAAAGGTTATTGTGGGTACATTGCAAATTTGGTGGAATGATCGCCGTCCAAGTACATTTTTTTTCACTTGCACATGGATGGGTATAAAAGAACCACGAGTGTCAAGTACATGTTGAAGTCACATCCCCAACTAAGCTCGGGTCCTTTTGCTTACATAGAAAAATGGCATTCGCATACCTTAATGCAGAAATGTTAAGTTGATCTCCTTCAAATTCATTACATATTTATTGGCCTTGCTTGCCCCCTACCAAGGCAATGACATTGTGTTTAGATTCATTATAGAGAATGGTGTCTCTCTGGAAGGCTGATCTCTCACACCACAAAAGGATCCACACTCAAACAGGAACTGATGCTGATCTGAGGAAATATGAACACGGGCAAATTGTCATTTTATTGTAATACATGCCACAATAAACATCACATATTGTACATTGTAATGGATGAAACCACAAAGTTTACTTCACATGTGTCATGAACTACAAGAGAGTTTTGTGTGAGAAAAAACCACACTCTTGTAATGACTAACAGAAGTGATGATATTGTGGTTCATTGCAAATTGGGCAAAACATATATGCCTGATCTTTCTCTCCCATCTTCTCAAACTTGTTAGCTGCTGGGGGTTTGCCTTGCTGTTGTTGCTGTAAGGTGGAAGGAAATGCTGAATGAGCTTTTTCACCTTCTTAAAATTGATTCATGCATGAGGTTGGTAGTTGTTATTAGGAGTTGTTGCAGGTTGCCAAGAGATTACCAATGGAGAGGACCAATCTTCTCAGATTGAAAGTATTATGATGATTTGGTTAGTAACCCATATATCCTTCCATCTCTAATTCTTCCCCCCTTCCTTTCAGCACAGCCGTGCTTGTGCTTGTGCTTGTTCTTGGCTCTCTACTTATTCAAAAAAAAAGTCTCTAGTAGTGGAATTCATGATTCTTCTTTGTCTTCTTGCAACTAAGTAGGAATTTGTATCATTCTTCACAATGGCACTACACTACTTCATTGGTACCTGAGATTCTTTTGGTCTTCTGCATAATTTTTGCATCCTTTTATGTGGGTGGTGCGGGTGCACGTGAAGAAAGAGGGAAACCCAAGCAAACAAAACAAAACCCAAGAAAGGCTCCTTCCCATATACGAAAAATTTGGTAGAGTATCTATATATATATATTATGGAGCTTTACAAAAACTAGAGGGTTAGAAACGCTCCTTCCAATATACAAAAAAAATGGTGGAGTACATATATATATACTACGGAGCTTTACAAAACCTAGAGGGTTAGAAACACTACCATCAATGTTCCATAACCATATTACATGTGAGGGAAAAGATGCGAGAATTGATGAAATCACTTTACATGTGCAAAATGCTTTTGGATGGAATGCTCGGAGTAGACTGATTGAGAGAGATCCAATCAAGTGCCATGAATCAAAGCACATAACCCTATCATGAGTGGAGAAAGCTAATCTAGATGTAGAATATTATTCCTTCAATGGTCTTTTTTTGTTTGTGGGTTCAGAGTTGTGCCCATAGTTTCTAACACACTTTTTCATTGTGTCCTTGTCTTAAAGCTAACCAAGGTGGTTAGCTATGTATTAACCATTCACACACGGTTACCTACCTACTAGCACAAAGTTTGTTACCTACTTGTCTTTGGTCATAACTGACCCTAATGAGAATCTTGAGACTCGGATTGGTTATCAGGTCAAGAGTTACAAGCCATAACCATCAACCTTTCTTTCATTAGCAACCTACTAGTTAGTACAACGTATCGCTATTGGCTCTTGTTAACCCAATGATTCCGATAACCGTTTGCTTCTTGGATGAAAATGTCATAGTCACTCTCTTCATGGATGAATAGAGGGCACCTCAATTATCATTTTCCAGTTATGTTTGGTAACTGACAAGAGGTTGTAAGTTTCTACTTTAGTATTTAGTAAGTAGCCAAAAAAAATTAAATTAAATGCTTAAACGTTTTGATTTTCATATCTTATTCATAACCAAAAATTGGCTAAATTGTTTTATGGATGATTTCCACTCTGGATGATTGATGACAATATTGAAAATAAAAAGCACATACTCATGTATGGATGTATGTGAATCGAGAGTTACAAAAGAGAACCCATTTCTTGTAGTTTTTGGAATAGGCTTCCAACTTTGAGATATGGTAATTTTGGATTTATAGTTGTTTTGACACAAGCACCTACTTTGGTTTTGTGGGGCATGTCCCTCCAAAAAAAAATCCAAGTTCGTGCGATGTGCCTTTTGAAAAACTTTTTGTTTTGGAATGTGTAAAAATATATAGATACTAGTTTGCAAAACATTAGACATTTGATCGAAATGCATAAAAATTGGTACACAAATTACTTGAAATCTACATTGCTTTTTCTTTTTTTTTGTCTCAATGAGAAAAATAAGTCACAAAAATATAAACTCATTTTATTGAGGTCTTCATATGTAGTGCATATATTTAGAAACAATGATCATAAAAACATGTGTGATAATTAGTCAAATGTAAATAAATACAACATTGAGAAATTTCATAAATACCCAACAACAAGAATGGAGAACAAAATAATTCATATAAAAACTTACATAATTCAAAATTATTAGGAAATTTTCTAATTCAAAATCCAAGGAATAATCAAAATATTTTTACACTCAAACTCACCAACTATGCACATACAACATTCACATTTGGAAACTCATTTCCATTGTTTATTGATGGGACTAAGTAGATATGATTGGTGCCTTCCTCTTTTCCTTTCCACGGCTCTAGCTATTACCTAACTAGTCATTGATGGATGATAAAAATTAATTTGAATTTTCGAGCATGTCGTATTTTATTTTTTTTTTAGAGTCCTTGGAGATTTCCTAAATTTAAATGATGGGTTTTGAGACATCTTCCATTATGGCCTTTAAAAAAAAAACCCTTTGTGTGAAAACAACCCAAATTTACCACCTAGTATTATAGGTACTAGAGTTAGCATCAATGGTGCTCATTTAGTTAGATTGAGGGGGATGGAGAGTTGGTATGTTAGTACTTATTTATTGAATCCTTTGAAAGGCAATGATGTGTGATGCAAAAAACATAAATAAATAACATATTAACAAGGCTTTGAAACCATGAGCTCAAGGTGATATTGTAGAGGAGTTATGAACAAAAAGACACAAAGGTGTGTAACATGGATTTGTCTATTGCTCTTTACTAGGCCAATAAGATATCCCCTCCCCTCTCCCCATCAAGACAAGGAAATGGAAATTTGGTTTTTTCTAGTTCAATGCTTGCTTGTCTGCATTGCATTTGAGACCTCCCCTGAAATAGGTACCTACTTTGCAACCTTTTTCCTTACCAAATAGGCTAGGTACTAGGTACTAGGATACTAGGTAAAGCCCATAAAAGCCTCATGGGTGAGAGCCATTGGCCAAATGTAGGGCCTAACTCCACTACTACCTCATTGTAGGCCCCTTATTTTGGGAATACACCCCCCCCACCCTTGGGACTTTATCTCACACTATGTTCTATTTAACATAGTAGATGTTCAATTAAGACTTGGAGATTTTATTTTCATCTTATAATGGTGTATCTTTATAGGGTTTACACACCCTAAAAATAGTGTGGTTTAAGCCATTGTTGTCTAGTTCTTTGGGTTTTATTTAAAAGGACCTTCAGCTTATAGTCCCTTGTTAACCAACTTCAAGTTATGAAGGTTTGGTCTAAATTTGGTGTTTTGGTGGGAACCTTAAGTGTAGTTTTGAGGCAAAAGTCTTCAAATTATGAAACCTTTTTAGGTTTGAATTTTTTGTTTTTTTTAATTTTTCAAATGAATTTCAAGCCCACTCCAGGTCAGGTCCACCTACTCTTAGGCTCAAGCCCAACATCCTAAATGTTGTCATGAAATTGTTGTACATACAATTAACTAAAAATCACCAAATGACAAAATGGAATATCTTATTAAATGTGATTTTTTAAAAATACATTTATTGATTGCCTATGTTAAGAAAAATTGCCAAAAAAAGTATTAAATCCAGTTCAAGCTCTTGCAAGAGACAAGTTGTGTGCAATCCAGTTCCATCAGCAAAAGTGTCATGAGTCATATCATAGTCCAGTTTAAGTCATCAAAACCCTAGGCAAGGATATTGTGTTAAGATTCATCATATCATAGAGTATAGGAGCTCAAGGGATTTTGGCCCCCTAGGTAATAATAATAAATAATAGGTCTATTTTTATTATATGAGATTTTTTTTTGAAAGATGATATTTTGGTTTGTGTTGAAACTTGAGATTAGGTATAATAGAGTTATAATATCTTGAACGATTTTGGGTTTCTATTCTGAGAGGATTTTTTAAAGGATTAGGTGTATTTTTGCATGGTGAAATATTTGAGTTTCCATATAATTCTTCTTTTGCCTTAAGATACTTTTTGGTGTAAATGGCAAGGGCATAGTGTGACACACCCCTTGTTTAATAAATCGCATCATTGCTTTCAAAAATACAAGGTATTAAAAAAAGGGGAGAATTTAAAGGAGGTCAAGTTAGCACAAACTAGATGTCAAAATCTCTCCATCTCAACAATCGACCGCCTCTAATAGGTCGGCGATGATGATGGGGTGTGTCTTGTAGGGGGGAAGTCAAGAAATAGCTAGGGAAGTAACTAGGCCTATCCTTTTCATTCGACTTAAGAGGGAGAATGCTTGCATCCTTTGCAACATAATAAAAATTTAAATATCTTATTTCAGTATCCTAATTAATGATAATTTGCTCGAGATATCTATCGAGAATTAACCTCAGAACCAGAATGGATTCCCCGAACCAGCCAATTCAGTAGTTTTAAGTTTAATGAGTGTTGGGAGGTTGAGTTCTTAGGTTGAGCATCTCCAGCTCTCTGTGTGTGTGCTCACTATGTATGTGACCCTGCAGAGAAAAAGTATTTCTCACATCCAAGTTTAGTTATCTCCTGTTTTCCAACCCCATCCATAAAACTAAAATTGGGATTGCAGATATGTGGGGGAGGGACTGCTAATATAGCAAGCTACCTCGACCAATCATTAATTATGATTGGCTAATTCGAAACAGGGAGGGAAAATATTCAACAGGGAGAGTGGCAGTCAGTCCAATCGTACGTATTTTATTACACTCTATTGTGGTATGTGTTAGGCTTTGCTGTTGCCTTTTTTTTCACCAGTAGCCTCCTCCGCAAACTTTGCTGAGTTGGGCAATAACCATTCTGTTGAGCCAAACCAATATGTTTTGACTTTTGTTCATCCAATTTCAATTTACAGGCTCAGAGACTGAGCACTAGTAGAGAGGTGCCTACAATGAGGTTTTTTTTTTGGCCCAATGTATATATATATATTCTTTTGCCCAAAGTTCTAATCTTTTTTTACCCAAATGAGAAGATCGGATGGGATGCTGCTGGGGCGACAATTTTATATATATATAAGGATGGCTAAAGTTCCAAAATCATTAATTTTTTTCCCTTACTGCACAAATGAAAGGGGCCGATCACTAATTTAAAAAAGGAGCTGTGGGTGCTCTTATCAACCGATCAATAGGAATGGGCACTATAGCAGATCAAAAGAGACATAAGTAGACATTGAACATTTTACTCACTATCCACGGTTTTTTTGTCCTTGGGTTTGTGACTAGGAGTGCAATAGCAAAGCTGCTCGGTTAGCTGAACTACCAAGAGTGCACGGAATAATGAAGGTTTCTCTTTTAAAGGGCTACCATTTTTTGGATGAAGAGTTCGGATACTTAAGCGAGAAGATGAAAGTCATTCAATAATGTATAATATTCTTTAACTGACCAAGAAAGTGTAAATCACGGATTGATTGGGTACTTAAGCAAAGCAAGAAGTTGAAATCAAGCAACAAACAAACCGACAACATTTCAACGTGAAAGAACATCCATTTCTAATTCAACATTCATGGTCATAATATGGATGGTCATGAAAATTTATGGTCATTTCTCATGAGGTCCCTTGGTGGAATGGGCTCATTCCATGGTACATTAACAATTTAACCCACATGTGATTGGTTCTATTATGGTGTTAACAATTCAACATTGGACTATGAATTTACGTTGGGTGCTTGATCAATAATGGTTCCAACAAAAACTCAAGTGTGAACATCAAATAATCGTTTGTAAAGATGGTCATGAGTGGTAAAGACCCAAACGGAGTATATAAAAAACCACCCCAAGACATAATAACCATTGTTTAATTTTCATTGGTATAAGTGGTTACTTAAGTCGATCTTGAGAATTTTGAATGAACTTATACAATAGTATTCTTACCATGTTATGAAATAATTTAATAAACAATTGAAATGAATTGATTGACAATGGAATATTTGAAAGCATTTTTACAACCAATGTTTTTTTACTAATTAAGACTCAACAATGTAACCAATGCTGAAATAATTTGAAATAATTTGAAAATGAAAATTTGAGAGAGAGAGAGAGAGAGAGAGAGAGAGATATATATATATATATATATAATGCAACATCTTTTTAAGTCATGAAAATTTTAATTATTTTGAAATCAATTATTTTGTAAACCATAATTTTAAACATGATTTACAAAAAAATTATTTTAAAAGATTCATCAAAGACTTATTCCTTGGTTCAAATTGTTTTTTATATTGTGTTTGCACCCATTATCCACTAGGTTATTGGGTTGTTGAAGGACATGGCCGACTTCAACACATGTTTGTCAATTAATTAATTAATTTTGAAAACTCCATGTCAAAAATATTATTTTTGAATATTTTTTAAAAATCTCTATTCTCAAAAGAAAAAATTGTTTTGAAAATCTCAACATTTCTACAACTACTATAATTAATGCCAAAACTGCCAATGTCTATTATATGACAATTGTGTTTATGAAACGTGGACATCTACTACTTTGGTGAGAATGTAATATTCTTCTCAAGTCATGGGTGTGCTCATCATGTCCAAAACATGATGATGACCCATGTGGGTGACTCTAGTCCTCATGGGAGCACATGGGAGCACATGGGATGACATGAGGAGAAATGTTTGACACGAAGAATGTTAGCATGATTCTTTTATTTTAAAACTTAGCAAGTGGTGACAAATAAATCATGAAAAGTGCCATTCAAATCGATAGAAACAAAATTGAATCCAAATTTTAGAAATAACAACACATGTTTCAAAGGGTCTCACAACTTACAACATCATGAGTTATTGATGCCAATGATATATATATATATACAACAATTTAAACACACAAGATACGATAATGGAAGCCCATGAACCTCAAATGGTTTACAATATACAAGTGGTAAATGCACTTTCCAAATCATATGCATTCAATCAAACATAATAGATGGATTTATGGCCTATGATGAGTTGAGAATATGCAATTTTTGTTATTATGAAAATCCACACATGTGAAGGTATATATGGCATGTACCAAAGAAAAAAGGACACCATTAGTTTGTCAAATAATCACCATTGCCTTGTAGTTCACTTTGTAGGGCCACTTTGGTTTCATATTGTTTCAACCTTGGTGGAGAAGTTATTGAATATTAAACAAAAATTTCATTGAAAATTCATTTAAATCAAAACTAAATATTATAAAGGAGTTTGGGCATGCTCTTGGTATTGTTGGAAAGCCCTCAAAAAGTATAATAGGATTTTATGAAGGCGATTTGTAATTTTTTTTTTTAGACCTAAGGTGTAACAAAAATATTGAATTTTTAGTATTTTTTTTAATTTTCAAATTTCAATTAAATTACGCACAAATGGATTTTGGAACGAAACATTGGGGCCGATAGAACATTATTTTTCATGGTCACATATGCCATTTGCATAAACAAAAAATTCTTTTGAAAATGTTGCATTGGATGACCAAAACTCATCAATTTTTGCACCCCCTCTAGAGGGCAATTGATCATAATAATTGAGTGGAGGAGTGGTCTTTTGGCCTTCTACTACTTGGAAGTTAGAAGTTGGAAGTTGGGTAGTACCTAACTCGAATGATGAATTTATTTTGAAAGTGTAAAAATTTGCCAACTAGCTAGCTAGCTCTAGTTCTTGTTGTCGGGTTGCATTTGTCATACGCCCTAAATGGCGTGCCTCCCTTTGTGCATCCCGGGGGGGAGTGGGGCGTGATGGCTAGTAGTTTCTTGTTGTTGTCGGGTTGCATTTGTCACACACCTAAATGGCGTGCCTCCCTTGTGCGTCCAAAGGGAGCGTGATGGCTACTTAGTTCTTTGTTGTCGGGTTGCATCATTTTTGTAGCACCTAAATTTCTTGCCTCCCCAAGTGCAGAGAGCTTGATGGGTTTGCTCAGGTTCTTGTTCATTGCCCCTTTGGCCATTGTCTCCCCTTCACCCCCCCCCCCCTTTCCTTTGTCC
>Ga0209611_10004280_pt1 | contig 24470 bp, 22 predicted proteins | sample S1TSphgellanicum_3_FD_187693 | JGI IMG/M metagenome (GOLD analysis project Ga0209611, IMG submission 187693) | Host-associated microbial communities from peat moss isolated from Minnesota, USA - S1T2_Fc - Sphagnum magellanicum MG (SPAdes) (version 2) | ecosystem: Host-associated > Plants > Peat...
TTTGTTGCCATTTACTTTTGGACCCTATTTAGTGTGTATCATAATTGCACCAAGTATTTGATTTATTCATTTTATCAATGTAAGCAAGATTTAAATTTTGGTTCAACTAAAAGTTAAATGTGAAAATATGGCATATTCAAAAATGTATGTCATAAAAATGTATTATGTGTGCAATTATGAGTTTTCCAATCACTATGACATCTAAAAGCTCTAAGCCAGTGAAAAAATCGCCTTTTATTTTATTATGTACAAGTGATCATAATCGTTACATCAATTGGGCAAACATTTTGTTTGCCCATTATGCGCCATTCATAAATATGACAATGGAAATATACATATTTTTGCTTTTAGGAGATGTTATGCACATATGATGTGTTTAATACCTATGTTAAATCCTTTCATGCCAATCCCAAGAATTTTTAGGTTTGGGTGAAAGCACATTATGAGGATCCCCTTTGGGGTGTCACATTGTACTACTTTGAAGGGAGGTGCATGTTTGAATGTATCCCACCTCAAACTTTCAAAAGATTTTCACAATATTTTTGCATATTATGTTCAAATATAACCTAGGCAAAAGATTAGAAAAGAAACTAGTTCGTTTCATTTTATAAAGTGGGAGATTAGAGTATATTTTGTGAAAATGAATCTAATGTCCCTATGTATTCAAAAACACAAATATACTCCAAAAATAATTTAAATGATTTTAGTCTTTATGAAAGTTGAAGGTATCTTCAACCATGTCATTTCACATAATATGAACCATGTTTGGATACCATTTGACTAATTTGTAAATTTTCATATCAAAAAATGAGTTTTTTTAACAAAGATGTGATAAATGTGTGGTAAATTGAAATTTTGACAAGAAATCACATCCACATAGAAGATGACAAGCATAGGTAGATGGGCCAATTTTTTTATTTCATTAAAATTGATTATTTTAATGACTAATGAAACCTTAAAATTAGTGTAGTCAAAATGACATTATGGCCTTATTAGACCAATGCATATTATAAATATACTCATGGATCCTTCAATATAGATAATGAAATTCATTATTATTATTTAAATAATACTACTTAACATTAGTTTTGTAAAAATAATTGTTGTAAGGCCCAAAAACCAACATTCATGCACAAAATTAAACGTACCATATTTTTGGAACAATTATATTGTATGTACTATATTACTAAACCCAAAAGTGCCCCAAAAGGGGTCATCGTAGTGTATTTTCACCCGTCTTCCATATAGTACTACTTTTCCCAAATTATGTTCAAAGAGTTGACTAAGATTATTACAATGATGGACTTCATTGCCCAATGTTCACCCCATGCAAAATCACATCCAACTTGGGAACATTGTTTATCTCATCAACCATGGCAACCTTGTGTGATGATACTTTGGCTAGGGGTGCAAATGTCATTTCATCTTTCAAGCATTGAGAATCACTAGTCTTGTCAACAAATAGGTCACAAGATACTTCATCTAGTAGGTCACGTTCGACGTCATCACCCATGGAGTTGTACCAAATTCCACATGGGCTTGGAGCGAATTCAAATTTGTTGGTCCTTGGGTTAAACCACCCTTTGAATATTTGGTAAAGCCATACACATCTTGTATTGGTGGGTGTGGGGTATAAGGCCTCACATGTTTTTAAAATCTAGGATTCATTCAACTATCATTCATTGTATTGACTCCTAAATGCAATAGATGACATGCCCATTTGCCATGTCTTTTTATGTTGTATTTTGTTATTAGAGTTCAAAGATGATTTGTAGAACTTCAGATGACACTTTAATAACAGTTTAAATTATTTTAAATGAATAAAAAATAAGAAAGTTATGAGGTTTGAAAGTAGGAGGGGTCCAAAAAAAAAAAATGTTTTGTAAGTTGGAAAGTCTATTTCTCTTCTTGTTATTTTTTTCATTACTCATTTTCCTTTACATTTCAAAGACGATTTCTAAAGCTTGAGGTAGTGTTCCCATAACATTTTAAATCACTCATAATGAAACACATATGATGAAAATATAAATAACAGATGAATATGTATTTTTATTAAGTTATAAATAATTATATTTAATCATAACATAGTTGAATAATATTATTTTAATAGTGGTGCACTAGTGGATGTACTAATTGTATCAATGAGAATCATAATTGAAAACTAATTATAATTATATTCCATAACGGGTGGTGAAAATGTGAACAAGTGGCATAATTGCATGTATGTACATTATACCTAGTTGTAACATAGTTGTTTTAGTGGCACATCCATAACAGTTCTAAAATAATTGTCACATGTAATTGCAATGCAACTCCTGAAAAAGTCAAACGTGATTCACTACATATATATATATACAACGTGTATAAATTATCCCATTGAAGATTCATTTTCAAATCACTTGCAACTATAATACAACTAACTGATTTTCTGACACGACAATTCATTTATTAATACATCATATTTCTAGAGTTGAACTTTCCCAGACAAGAATATGTGTCAATGCTTACACTTGACAAACAATTACAAGAGCATTCTTGGTCTAGCTCTACATCATTGATAGCAATCAGCCTCTTGTCTGGAGTTACAAAATTGCAAGCAATCAACTTCAACACCTGGCTGCAAACAAGAATCTCTTTGTAGGTGGAGAGGAAATGCTAGATTAACATACAATCAGATGAGCTGATTACTGACCGCCACTGGTTCTAGTCAGTTCCTTCAAGGCATAAATTTCTGAGGCCAACTCTGGCTTGCTCACATTGCTAACCAAAAGTCCTTGTAATCATAGCAAGAGCCTCCCCAAGCACTTGTAATCAGGTCCAGAAGCTCCATGTGGCAATGAAACATCAAAACAAAGCTGACCCCAGAGAAACATGATATCTTGGTGTAGTGAGAAATGTCAAATGTATTTGACCCAAGATAGAGATGATGTCACAGTCTAGTGGGACAACACTGGAGCATGTATCTGACTTCTAGCTCCAGCAACCTTTGAAACATGAGACAATACTAACTCATTTCTGCTACTTCAACTGCATGCTAACCAGATTGACCTACCTTTGAGAGTTTGAAATCTGCAAACTCAGATGCACCTTTTCATGGTGTAGAGTTTTGGGAGGGGGCATTAGGAGTAGAATGGTTCAAAATTGTATCCTTGCACTCCCGCAACCTTTGGCAGATTTCAGGAAACCTAGGACGGTCTTCAGGCCTTGTGGCCCAACACTCGCTTATGAATGCAGAAAGGGGCCAAGGACAGTAGCCATCAGGTGGTAAAATTGGCCTCTTCCCAGAACAAATCTTTTCAAGAATCTGAGATTTTGATATTTTGGCAAATGGCACGTCCCTAGTGAGGACCTCAAAGAAAACCAGTGCGAAGCTATACACATCTGCTGCATTTGTGTATTTCTCTGTGTTCTGCTCATCTTGAAATACCTCAGGTGCTCTCCACTGAGCTGTGCCCACCCCCATCGTGGTGAATCTAGAGTTGTCCAAGTTCAACTTTGACATGCCAAAGTCTGCGAGCTTTACTTGCACAGATGGGGAAATGTATGACTCATTCTCCACAACATTTATAAGAACGTTATCAGCCTTGAGATCACGGTGCATCACTCCACTCTCATGCAAGTATTTCATTCCCTCCGCTATCTGTAGCACTATATCGACAGCTAGAGGCAGTGACAGTGGATCATTATTCTCCTTGAGATACATCTGCAGGTCCTTGCTCATGAGCTCTGTAATAATGTAATGCTGATTTTCCTTGACTGCATACCCTATGAATTGAACCACATTTGGGTGTCGCAAGCTTGCTAGTAGTTTTGCTTCATTCTCCACTGCCTTAACCTCGACAGTCTTTGAGGGACGGAACAGCTTGGCAGCGGCCATCTCTCCATGGAGTTGACATTTGAACACTGGTGCATATCCTCCCTGCCCAAGATGCTCAATTATAATCTGTACATCATTAAATTCTATGGTTGCCCTGAAGTCCCCCACACTGATGTTAGCCATCATTCCAGGGCCTTGAAACAAATTTTCACTGTTGCCTGTTGTGACAATGCCTCCAATGTCACCACCATCATTTCTGTGTTTCTGAGGCTCAGACTTCCAGGGAGAGGAATGAGGAGAAGAATGGCTCAGAATCCTAGCCTTGCACTGCCACAACATTTGACAGATTTCATGAAACTGGGGACGGTCTTCAGGCATTGTGGCCCAGCACCTCTTTATAACTGCAGATACATGCTCAGGACAATAATCATGAGGTGGTAAAATTGGCCTCTCCCCCTTGAGAAGCATCTGAAGAAGTTGAGATCTTTCTATGTCTTCAAATGGCACCTCCCCAGTGAGGACCTCAAAGAAAACCATTGCATAACTATACACATCTGCTGCTTTTGTGTATTTCTCAGTGTTCTGCTTATATTCAAATAACTCTGGTGCTCTCAACAGAATTGCACCTATTTGCCGTGTGGTCAACTTAGAGCTGACATTGTTCAACTTTGAGGACCCAAAGTCTGCAAGCTTTACTTGCACTGATGGGGAAATGCACAACTCACTCTCCACAACATTGATAAGAATGTTATTTGCCTTGAGATCACGGTGCATGATCCCATTCTCATGCAGGTATTTCATAGCCTCCGCTATCTGGAGCATTATATCAACAGCTAAAAGATGTGAAAGCGGAGGTCTAGTCTGACCATTATGAACACAGTCGTCCAAGTAGCTCCTCAGGTCCTTGCTCATGAGCTCAGAAACAATCATATGCTGGCCTCCCTTGGCTGCATACCCTATGACTTGAACCACATTTGGATGATGCAACCTTGCTTGTAGCTTTGCTTCTTTCCTTACTATGTGGACCTGGGTGGAGCTTGAGACACTGAAAACCTTGGCAGCCGCTTTCTCTCCAAGGAATTCACATTCGAACACGACTCCAAATGATCCACTCCCAAGAAAGTCTCCAACTTTCACATCATCATACTCTATCAAGTGTAGATGTCCGTGATCAGAATTAGTTGCCCTCAGTTTCTCAAGCACATATTCTGCAAGCTTCGTCACATCTCCTTGGGGATACCACGTTGTTGTGTAGCTTTTTACAGCACTGCGCAAGCTCTCAATGTCCGTTTGACAGGCTTCCTCCACATCTGGCGTCGACAAATCAAGCGGTGTCAAGGATGTGCCCTCTCGCACTGCACTGTTGCTAGCAATCAGCCTGAGCACCTGGACGCACAAAAGAAACTCGTTCAGGTGGAGGACGACCCTTTCCTTGATCGACGCGGAATCGGAAGAGCTCACCACCGACCTCCACCAGTTCTCGTGCTTACACTGCTCCGCCAAAGTCTCGCCACAGAACATAACACGCCTCAATTCCGCCACAACTTTTTCATACACAGGCCCGCTGAATGGATCGAAGTTGTCGAGGGAGCTTGAGTATGTGGTTGCAAGGAGTTTGCACAAGGATTTGTTGAACTTCACATGTTCACATTGCAAACCTAAAGTCCTAGCCACCTCCTGACAATGCTGAAACAAAGTCTCCGAACTAGAGATCTGTTCACGTCCCCGACCAAAGTTCCTAGCCAACAGGTCCAGAGTCTGCATACTGCAACAAGCAGTCAAAACGGAAGTTACCCAGGAGAACCACGACGTCATGGTGGATTGAGAGAGCACACTCGATCGATTTCCCGATCTACGACACTTGCAGCTACAAGATTCCAACTCAAATGTTCCTCTTGCTGCAAGCCACCCGAACGATCTACACTCTCCAATCTGAACTATGTCTACTCTGCCCACACTCCCAGTGTGTATGACCAGGCTCTATGAATCCTTTTGTGCGCAGGTTTCGTCTTTAAACCTGTTGTCGTTTCTACCTTACCGACAACCAGTGGTCTTAAGCAATAGGAGAATTGAACCACTTGGAGAAATTTTCTGACTTCGGAAGGCACCTCAGCCAAAATATGGGGTGTGGGATAAGGTTTAGGTTGAGTCTTACCCTGCATTTTGGCAATGTCGCGCCCCCCTGGGCCTTACCCACCCTAAACCGCGAGGCAAACAATATCATAATCCGGGTTTTTTTTTTTTTGATTTGGCAAAATATGACATTTGGCTACTGTTTCAGCCCTTGTGTTGGTAGGCTGGCCAATGGGTGGAATGAGTTGGAGCCCAGCACGCTATAATTTTTTTGTTATAATGGATTTTTTTGCTACAACTAAAAAGGGAATGGAGTTTCATAAGACGATTTAATTTGTTTAAATGTGGCTATTTTTGGGTATAAGTGTCAAATTATTGTAAGAGTTTTGGTTATTGCCAATTCTAACAAGGAGAAATTTTGGCTACCTTGTACTAAAAACATGGAGAGTAGGAATCTAATTAATAATCACTTGTGAGGGGATTGAACCCTTTAAACTGCCCACTACATCACAAGTGACCTACTTACAAAAGCAAATACATTAGTTCAATACAAAACCACCCTCAACTTTCAAATCAGAATAGAACTTGGAAATAGAAGGTTAATAAGAAGTTGTATCCATTTGGGATCACCATTTCACTTACCCAAAAACTCAAAAAGTATCCAAAGTCCGCAAACAAATGAACACAAATAGGGTAGTTGTAAATTAGAAATGATCACTGGTGTCCATTATGGATTCACCAACTCCCATTAAAAAAAAACCAACAAACCTTTGCAAATTGCAACTTGCAAGTCAAACCGAGGGATAGTTCCAATTTCCAACTTTTGCATCGATAAACTGTTGAAATGAAAGGCTAAGGTCCCACACCATATCAAGGGTGTTCTAGCTGCTGCTGTTCCAATGCTTCTGCATATCGAAAATTTTACATAATCTAAAACATGTGGGAGAATATTTTGACCACCAATCCCAAATTGGTTGTTAGTCAATTGCACAACTTGGATTTGCAGAATGCAAAGGAACTAAAACATCATTATCCTCCATGCTACCAAGGATTTATACAATGGCAATCTTTGCCAATTTGAATTAATCTAGATGTCGAAAAAATGCGCCCAAGACATGTCAAAAGATTCACGTTAATTAGCTTAACCATTGTAGCACATGCATTTGATTTCATGGCCAACTTGAATATAAATTATTAAATGTCAAGAGAAGATGCTGATAAAACTTCAAGAACCCATGCATCACTACCGGCTAGTTTTTTGGGATTACAAAATACAATTTTAATCAAATCCAAATGCTTGTTGAAGCTTTCATTTCCATATTTAACTCAAATCAGTAAAACCACTAAACATTACAAATGGACCCTATTATAGCCCATAAACAAGCGTTAGTTTATAAATGGTAAAAAACACATGGCTATGTTATGGCCATCTAATATTAAGCAAAAAAAACTTCCCTCTCCTTCAAAATAAAATCACTTCAATATTCATATGGCTTTCAATCAAAATGTGCAATACCCACACGCAATGGTAAAAACACATTGACCATGGGAGTTCTTTGTGTGAATGTGGTATATTAATGCAAATTGACACTTCCATGACCAGCCATATCCCCATCAAAGGGGAGACAAAATACCTTAATTATGACAAAATAACAAAAAATGAAAGGAAAATTATTAAAAAATAATATCATACTGCTACTATTAAAGGTGATGCTACTAATGTTCACAATGGTTTTGACCCTAAATGAAAACACATCCATAAATGAATCATCATCCATGACACCACTAAAAAAATAAACATTTAATTATTAAATAATTCCAATGGTAGATCTCATGAACCTTGATAATTTTTAACAGTTAAATACACATGCCAAAATAAAGAAGCCACTACCTGGCCATAGTTTCAAAGATTAATTAAATGAAACCCCAACCATGAATAGATCAACATGAATATTATGAAACAAACAAACATTAAACTTTGAATTACAATGGTACATACCATAAACCTTAATAACTATGCAACCATATACACATGCCCAAAAATTATAGTCATTAATTAAGCCTTAATTTCTCCACTTCCCTTTGAAAGAAATAGAAAAATATGAATGTGTTTCGTGGCATAGATGTGCAAATGCCAAATTTCCTTCAAAATCCATATTAGGTTTGATTTTAATTAAGACTAAAAGATGCAAAAATTCATAAATGTTTGTTGTGTCCATAACCTTAAATTCTAAAACCTTAGCGTTAAAAAACATAAATGATTATAAGAACATAATATTGTTAAATATAATTTGACGTGCTCCCAAGTTCTTAATTAGACCCAAGATGGGTCTAAGTTACTCACACAGTGCAATTGTGAGGAACTCGGGGCACGTTCCCAATTCTCAGCACTAGAAGGGGTAGATGGGCGTGCTAAAGCTCTGGGATGGGACTAAGAAGAGTGACAAGCTTTAGTTATTTACTCGAACCTGCATCAAACCAATCAACAAGTTGGTTAGATCACTTTCTAGAGCACCTTTGGTGCTAGGACAAGCCACGGGCAACTCTAGACTCACATGACTCATCACGGCTCGGACTTGGGGGAAGCCACCACCTTCCCCCATATAGTATTCTCTGCATCTCTCCGCGGCACCTACATCCGAATGGCTTTTTGTCTCGGGACTCCCAAGGAGGAATCTCGAAACAGTTTCGGTTTGGACTCTCGGGACTTTACGAGATCATAACTCTTTGTTCAGACCTTTGATTGGGATGAGGTCTAAAGCAAACTTGTAGTTCTCCTTGAGATCTTTCCAACGGTGTATCGCACTCCACCTGCACGCACCGAGGTCAGGTTGACTCCCGACTTTTAGTGGTTAGGAGTCAAACTATCACCGGCCCTTTTTTTTGCCATAACTTGTGCTACGGATGTCCAAATGGCTCATGCGAAGTCATTTCCGACATCTACACTTTGATAGCTTTCCAATGATATAAAGAACACCCCAATGCAAAGTGTTTTGACCCCTACAATCGAACTCTCAAATTTCGGGAATCCCGGAGGGTTCCCAAGTCCCAATTTCGGGAGTGTGAGTTTCATCCTCACACTCTCTCAAAGTAGGGTTGCAACATAATTCACATTGCTTAAATACACAATTAAAATAAACAAATCAAATTGTTGAATATAAGACTAATTGTTTTATAAACCTAAGTACAACATGCATGAAATGCACCAAAACTAAGATGGAGTTCCATATGCCATGGACAACTAGGCTAAGTTTGCATTACCCCCATCATAGTGAAATATATTCTCTAAACAGTCAATGTAATACCCTAATGGGGGTGTTTCACATGTCTAGAATTCCAAAAAATTGTGTAATACCTCAAAACACCCTAAAACATATTGTTTCAAGCTAACACATACCTTATATGGGTGGTGACAAATAATTTAATTGTGCCCTTAAATTTGCTTGAGTGAACAACTACAAGCTCCATGCAATACTTTCATTTTATGTTTTTCCTCATTCATTTTGACAATTGCAAGGTCTGTTGGAGTGACAACTAGGTAGGGAGGTGCAGTCATGTACGTGGGGTTTAGTAGGTACTTACCTAAAAGGCTGGTAAGTAGGAAGGTGAAAAGGCGAGCAGGTAGGTAAATAGATGGGTGGGTGGGTACATAGGTGGGGATGAGAGTAACAAATTTTAAATGTATAGGTGAGTACGTAGGTGGGGGAGAATGGGCGGGAAAGTTTCAAAATGAAAAAAAACAAAACCGAATTCAGGGCGGGGAAAGAATAAAGTCAACCTGGCAACGACCTCGAGATAGAAAAGAGAATCCCATCAGTGCACCATCCATCCAAGTTGGAGCACCGGTGGATGCTGGTTCATTACGCCCTAAATAAAGTTCCTTGCCAGTTACATTACATCGTGTCAAATCCTAGAAGAAGAACTATAAGTTTCAACGGTCAAAATCTCATTTCTTACAAGCCCCTCCCAGGCCCCTCACCCCATAGGATAAACAATGATGTTCCAGGGTCAACTCAAGGAACAAATGGGAACTTGGGGAACGATTTGAGAATACATTGGGGCAAAAAGAAGAAGGAGAAGGCATAGAAAATGTAATGAAGAACTTACTAGGAGCAATTGAAGAACATAAGTGACAACAGATCTATTTGCATCAGAATGTACATAACTGGATCACCTGAAGGCAACAAAACCCCTTCATTGACACTCACTTAGAAATCCAAAAGTCAGGCCCAACTCCACCCCCTCCCCAGGCCCCCGTAAAAGAGTGAAGCAATGCAAATTCAAGTCATACTGCTCATCTCATTGGACGCCTAGACTTCCTATTCCATTTTGTGTTGACATCACTTTTTGGGTATCCGAATAGGTAGATATCCTTAGTCTCTCAATTATAGAGATAGTAAAGCACTTGGAGAAATTTTATAAGTATATTGGGTGGACATCTCATATTCCTTACATACCTCCTAGCAAGGCAGAGAGTCTTACACTTACTCCTTAAGAATGGGACAGATCTTACACCTATTGAAGAACCCTCCCCCTAGTACGCCTCATGATCTACATATGTCTAGGCTTATGATAACATTCACTTCATACTTTACACCCTTCATGTAACTGGTTTGGGTCTCCTATTTAGGCACTTTGTAAGCTTTTTCGTAGGTGGGACATGCAAATCTGCTCCGTCCACTTTTGGTGGAGTCAGTTTCATTTGTATTGTGAATCAACAGCCCAGAACAGGTTTGAGATGTGAGTCAACAACGAGGAAAATTGGTTACACTCTGGAACAGGCCCTGGTACAACCTGTTACCGCCTGAAAGTTGAGGTTGATCCACAACTGTGTCATAATGGGCATCCAGAAGATGGTGCACTAATGATTGCTGCCAGCACCCACCAGCATACAGCTGAAAGATGGATGGTTTCTTACAGATATTACCATAGTTGAGATTCATCCACAACTGAGTCATAAGGAACAGAACATGGGATTGTTTTTCAGTGTATTTTAAAGGTTGGTTACATGATGCAATATTGCATGTTACCTTACAAAATCAAGGGAGGTCCTGGTCATGTGCCACTGCCAAATGCACAGTACATTCGCGACTGAGGGAAGGTATTTCATTTTATTTTCATCTTTAAATACTAGGAACAACAGAATAAATGGATAAAAAAAAATCTTGTTTCTTTACACAGAGGAAGGGTGTAGAGATGGACCCCTTCTCTTGTATATAATGGGCATCAAGTAGATGGTGCACTGGTGGGTGCCGGTTCACTCTGGCCCCACCATAATTCATAACATGCACGAAATAAGGCTTTTTCCTTTGTATAGTTTTAATCACTAGCATAAAATATACACTAGAACAAACAAGAGTGTCCGGTTGGAAACCGTTGCGACTCTGCCAGCAGTATAGTATATAAGACATTACTTCCATCGGCGTCAACCCCACTGTGTATTCTGGCTCAATATAAATCAGGGTTTATTGACCCAGTCCAAGTCAAGTCATCACAAACAAACAAATTACGACCCAAGGCAACACTTTAATATACTTTTGTATGGATATATAATATGGTAAGTTTTATCCACTCAAAGACTCCAAATCAAATTTTTAAAGTAGTGTGCACGCTAATCAGTCAACAATGGGCTGCTCCCAAGACAAGGTCTTTTGATATTATGTTAACTTACTGTAGCCTAAGTTAAAACTTAATTTGCTTGCTTCAATATCTTTGTGACAAAGTAATCAACACAGGCTCGTCAAAGGGGAGTGGCACAAACCAACACACAAAAAATGGATGGCCAACAACACATTTGGGAGTTATGTCAGAAACATGCAAATACATGGAGGGCCCACAATACATGCATTGCATGCCATATCTTGTTGGGGGTGTTGGGAGAAACAAAAGACAAAAGGGCCCATCTACCTCATGAATTTGCATTAGCATGATAATATTGGAAAACATGATTGAAAGGAATAACATAAATTGATGAATTATGTGGACTCAATTATGCAAAAATTTATGACCTGTAAAAGTTGGTACATGAATGAGTCCATAGCTAGTCTGGGCCTTTGGGTTCTTTTTTACTTGCATTTAACTAACAGAGCTGATTCCCTCATAGCTAGTCAATTGAAAACAGGAAATCTCTTATCTCTCACAATGTTTTAGGATGAAATGGGTTGGACAATAGAGTTTGGTGTTCTCATATTGTTCTATATGTTCTAGGGTTTTCAAATGAGTTGAGTTAGTGGGTTTCCAATTTCCCAACACTAGAGCTTTTATATACATGTAGAGGTGCATGCATTGAGCGCCGGTGTAACAAAACAAATCTCATTGTAATATGCAAATGAATCATGACGCTTGTCTAGATTTGTGACATATTCTTAGGTTTGTCAAGTGGTATAGGTGATAAAGAACCTACCCAATATCTTTTTTCAACTAAAGCAAACCCAAGGCATGTTCCCAAACCTCCAACAAAAAAGAGAGTGTGCGAGCTTTTACATGGAACTAGGATGAACCCCTCAAGTTGAATTCACTAACATATCAAATTGCAAAAACCAAACAAAAGGATGGTTAGTGCATTTTGGCTTGAGTGGTTAATGCATTTTTGAATAAAAAAGGTACACAAACAAGCCATGAGCCAATTTAGTCTCACAAGATTCATTAGAACACAAACTTAAAAGACGCACCACCTTCTTCTTATAGTATCATTTGCATCTCTATACAAGGCTACACACAAATGGTTTTCTCTTGAAAAATTACCAAGTTATGAGTCTTGCAATTTCAAAGGTTCATAACTTTCTCATTTTTCCTTCAAATCAAATCAAATTTATGTCAAATCCAATACACAACTAACATAACTTTTCACAAATGTGACATTTGTCAAGAAACTATGGCTTGGGTGTTAAGTTAAACATATAAATAAAATAAAATAAACTCCAAGCACAATATTCTATGTGAACAAATTAGACGAAAACCTAGATTGGTCAATTACATGACTAACTTGATTTTTGACCCAACTAAGTAACTCACACCCCCAAAATAGCTACATTAAAGATTCCCAAATCTGGGATGGACTCCAAGAATTGCAATGAGAGATGGACCTTTTCATCTTGCCCTTCCACAACATGTGTGAAATCCAAATCATGCTAATGACATTGCTAGATTTGATGGTTTGATTTTATTTTTCCTAGTTATTTTGAATGAACAAATAGTTCAATTTGTACTGTGGTTTGGTAGGTTTGTGAGAATTTTAGTGCACCAATCAAAATGGTAGAAAAGGACTGTTATTTTCATTGTTCAACATAGTAAGGTTGTATGTAGTTGTGAAGATTTTCTTTTCCAAACCAATGGGATTCTTGGATTTGGTGATCTATATTTGTTTTCCTAGTTATCTTGAATGAACTAATAGTTCAATGTATAACTTAATAACTTATAGATAGGGTTCTTGCACATTATTCATGCCTTGTGTTTTTTTTTCAATCTTGTGATGTTGCTTCATTAATAATCGTCCATAAGGAGATTTAGTCACATTTAGCTATAAACCATCTATGAAAGTAAAAATTTACTCGAATTGGTTTATATCCTGGCTCCTTGCTTGAACAATGTGTATAAACATGAGTTTTCCACAAAAAAAATTGATTGTAGGTGAATTGTTTCAAAAAATGGTATATTTGACAAATTATTTTCCCAAAGAAATTTTGCTTTGAATGAAAAGAATTATCAAATGCTTGTTGCCAAGTTATTGCAGTTAATAATTATGATGATTTTCAACATTTGAACTTCATATTTTTACAATAATTGCCACCGAGATTATTTAATGACAAAATTGACTTGAAGTCAATGAAACTAAGGAAAACACCAAATCTAGCAATTTCATTGGCCATGACATTTTTTTTGGATACTTACACATAAGTTTTTTTCAAGTCCATAACCCTAATATGGGTTCTAAGAAAACAAACATTGATGATCAAAATGGGTTACAGTTGTAGTTCATGATTGATTTCAGTCACTTCCTAAGGTGACAAACCTAAATGGGGCAACCCAATTTTTGTCACCATCTACTTGCCATAGTTGTAGCATGGAAATTCAAAACCTAGACATGGACAAGGGCAACCAAATTTGATCATCAATTTTGGTCAAGTTCTTCAATCTCAAAATGTGGAATATCCCCACTTTTGATTGACCATTATCAAATTCACACATTAATGACCAAATTTTGGTTGCCACTATCATGGAATAAATTAAATTGTAGTTGTTTGATTTGCATATAGATTGTTTGGTGGCCTATCGTATTTTGAATCATAAAACTTCCCATATTTGTCTTATTTCTTATTCTTTCATACCCTTTCAAGTGTGCAAACTCTAGTTGTGTTGAACATAATCCCTATCACATATCAAATTGCTGACCAAGGTAGGGGGGCTTATCCAAGGGTGGTTAGATTTTTGTTCTTCAATTGTGTTTACAATTGTAGTAAGGTCTCATCCGTTTGTTTTTTTTTAACATGTTGGAGATGCATGGTAGGCATGACATGTGGGAGACATGGTACCTTGATGTGACAATTGTAACCACAAGACCCGGTAAGGTACAATGCAAATTTTGCAACTTACAAATCATATATTGTAAGGATAGGATGTTTAATCATTTGAACTATTATTTTTAACAAGTTGGCAAAATAGGAATTAGCCTATGGATAAAGGTTAGGCCCAAGTGAAAGCCTTGTTTGTAAGGTGTGGTGGGAACGACCTTGTTGCATTGGATGATGCACAAGCATTTAGCTCCTTTCTTGATATACATGTGCCCAATGTCGTCAACGACAAGTCATTGGGTTTGTTCAATGACTCTTTTGTTGTAGGCCCCCAAGTAGATGGCACATAATGTTGTCCAACATTTGGGGTTAACATGGATGATCCCATTCATATGCCAAACCTTCCCCCTCACACCTTTTGGCAAATGAATTTATAGGAGGGGATGAATTCAACCACTAAACAAAATCTTGACAAGAAGCGAACAACCTTTTTCTATGAAGCCAACATCCCATTCAATGTAGTTCACCATATGGTCTTCATTGATGTTGTGAGTAAAATGTCTTTTAGATTGTTGTCATCTCTATACTTTGAACATAATTATTGAAAAGTTCCAAACAAAATTTGTCAAAACTTGTCAGTGAGAGGACCAAAAATTCAATCCACAAGTATGGGGGCACTATTTGTTTAAATGGGTGGGACAACATTAGTAGTGTCCATTGTTAAACATCATGTTTGATTGCTTGAATGAAGATTTGTTCTTAAAAACCATCAACATGACAAGGGATTGGAAAGATGAATGGTTTGAAGTTTATTTTGGAATTAAAAAAAGTGAAAATTGTTAAAAAAATTATATTCCTAATGGTGATGGTGCCTTCAAAAATCACATTTTTTGACTTTGGAAACTCATAATTAAATTGTACTTACTTAGTTAATTTCCTAATAAGAATTGAAAAAAGGATGACTTTAAAATTACCTTAGGAAATGAATTCCCAAGAAATTTCCCAAATCATGTTTCAAATTTGTGTTCTTGACCAAAAAGTTCAAAGAAATGAACCAACAATACATTCTTGAAACTTTAACTAAATGCAATGATTAAAAACATCCAAATACACAATTTTTTTTATGTTATTGATATTTCAAAATCTAGGGAACCTAATAAATGTGCTCATTAAAAAGATTTTATGAAAATATTTATTTAAGTGTTTCCTATGATTTTTTAAAGTTCGAGGGGTCTAATAAATCATGGTGTGACATTCCTAGGGGTACCACTCAAGGATGGCTTTGCCCACATCTTCAGCCCTAGGTGAGGTTAGCATTAGCCATAGTGACTACTTCCTTGAACTGTCTTCATTTGCCTATTCAAGATTCATCCATTCAATGGGTCGTTTGAAGGAAGAAGCCCATTGATTAAAAAAAAAATGGTTTTCATAAACAAACAAGATTATGATCCACCACATATGGATGGCATCATAGATATTGATGGATGGTGTCCCACCAAACAAATTGTGACAAAACAAATGGGGCAAAATATCATCACAACTTTGTTTTGGACAAACATTTCAAAGGTGGAGGAGTGGTGCAATGATGATGACACAGACGTTAGTGATGATGGTGGAAAGGCACAAAATGATAATGACCGCCATGAACAATGACTTCAAAATATCAATCTTGCAATTGGTTGTGCTTCCACATCTAAAGCCACTAGGGCATTTAAAGGGATTAACCACTAGGGAATACATAAAAATTCACTCATATTCCCATCCACATGAAAATCCACACGTATTGTATGATTTGTATTTTTTTGTATAAATAAATTTGTTGCCATTTACTTTTGGACCCTATTTAGTGTGTATCATAATTGCACCAAGTATTTGATTTATTCATTTTATCAATGTAAGCAAGATTTAAATTTTGGTTCAACTAAAAGTTAAATGTTGAAAATATGGCATATTAAAAAATGTATGTTGTAAAAATGTATTATGTGTGCAATTATGAGTTTTCCAATCACTATGTCATCTAAAAGCTTTAAGCTAGTGAAAAAATCGCTTTTTATTTTATTATGTACAAGTGATCACAATCGTTACATCAATTGGGTAAACATTTTGTTTGCCCATTATGCACCATTCATAAATATGATAATGGAAATATACATACTTTTGCTTATAGGAAATGTTATGCACATATGATGTGCCTAATATTTATGTTAAATCCTTCTCACCCTACTCCCAGGAATCTTTAGGTTTGGGTGAAAACACACTACAATGATTGCCTTGGGGTGTCACATTGTACTACTTTCCAAGGATGTGCATGTTTGAATGTATCCCATTTCAAACTTTCAAAAGATTTTCATAATATTTTTGCATATTATGTTAGAATATAACCTAGGCAACAGATTAGAAAATGAATTATTTCATTTCATTTTATAAAGTGGGAGATTGGAGTATATTTGTGAAAACGAATGTAATGTACCTACGTATTCAAAAACACAACTATATTCCAAAAAACATTTGAATGATTTTTAATTTTTATGAAAATTGAAAGTATATTGAACCATGTCATTTCACATAATATGAATTATGTTCGGATACCATGTGACTAATTTGTAAATTTTCATATCAAAAAATGAGTTTTTTGAACAAAGATGCGATAAATGTGTGATAAATTGAAATTTTGATAAAAAATCATGTCCACATAGAAGATGACAAGCATAGTTAGATGGGCCAATTTTTTTATTTCATTAAAATTGATTATTTTAATGACTAATGAAACCTTAAAGTTAGTGTAATCAAAATGAAATTGTGGCTCTATTGTACCAATGTACATATATATACTCATGGATCCTTCAATATAGATAATGAAATTTGTTATTATTTTTAAAATAATATTACATAACATTAGTTTTGTAAAAATAATTGTTGCAAGGCCCAAAAACCAACATTGATACACTAAATTAAATGTAGAATGTTTTTGGAATAATTATATTACTAGACCCAAAAGTGCCCCAAAGGGAGTCACTGTAGTGTGCTTTCACCCGTTTTATATATACTAACCAATCTCATATGCCCACCTTCCATCTACTATAAAGTTTTAAGATCGCTGAACTATGATAGTTAAATCAAATACTCCAAAAACACCAAATTTTTGGAAGCTGCCTGTATCCCATATAATTGCACTTTCAACAGTGAGGATTTTTCATTTCTCACCCAAATTACACATTTTTACTATCAAAAGATCCAATTGAAATCCCCTACAACTGTACTGACTCAAATTTTTTTAAATGTGGCAAAATTCTGGATATTTGGAGGTTGCAATTGGTTGCAATTCCCTCCTGTCACTTGGCATTGGTTTGGTGAAACGTCAATTAGGGGTTAAAAGTAGCCATAAGAACCGTCCCCCTTCTACACCCTGCTATCTATGTGTCCTTATGTTATGATATTGTTTGCCTCCTGGTTTAGGGTGGGTAAAGCCCAGGGGTGCGGGACTTTCCCAAAATGGGCCACAGTGAACCAGCACCCACCAGCGCACTGTGAAGGATGGATGGTAAGTGGTCAGGAAACAATTTTCTGTTGGATTTTAGTTCACTAGTTAACCATGGTGGTTAGTTCAGTTGATTTTTTAAACTACCTATTTACTAACAACCTCAAGCAGGTTGTTCGTCAGTAGGTAGTAAAAACAGCCTTTACCTATGTATAAACCATCTACTTGCCTAGTAATTGCCTATTTTCCTACCTATTTTCCTATATATGAGACCTATTTCCTTCAAAATTGGTTACCAAGGTGAGACCAGATATTAACTCAGTTGAGGTTCATCCACAACTGAGTAATAAAGGGCATCCAGTGGATGGTGCACTGGTAGGTGCTGGTTCACTGTGGCCCTCAAAATGCAGGGCAGGACTCAACCTTATCCTAGGCCCCCTACTTTGGCTGAGGTGCCTTCCAAAGTCCGTGGGAAATTTCTCGGAGTACTTCCATTCTCCTGGTGCTTAAGTGCGCTGGTTGTCGGTAAGGTAGAGACGAGAACAGGTTTACGCGAAGACGAAACCTGCGCCCAAAAGGATTCAGAGAGGCTGGTCACACACATAGTTCAAATTGGAGAGCGTAGATCGTTCTGGTAGCTTGCAGCAACAGGAACATTTGAGTTGGAATCGTGTGGATGCAAGTGTTGTAGAGTGTGAAATCGATCGATTGTGTGCTCTCTCAATCCACCATGACGTCGTGGTTTCCTTGGGTAGGGTACGTTTTGACGGCTTGTTGCAGTTCGGAGATCATCTCTACTTCGGAGATCTCTAATTCGGGGATCATCTCTAGTTCGGAGATCATCTCTAGTTCGGAGTTCTCTAGTTCGGAGAGTTTGTTTGAGGATTGCCAGGAGGTGGCGAGGACTTTAGGTTTGCAATGTGAACATGTCAAGTTCAACAAATCCTTGTGCAAACTCCTTGCAACCACATACTCAAGCTCCCTCCACAACTCCCTTCCTGTGAGCGGGCCTGTGTACGAAAAAGTTGTGGCGGAATTGAGACGTGTTATGCTTTGTGGCAAGACTTTGGTGGACCAGTGTAAGGACGAGAACTGGTGGAGGTCGGTGATCTTCTCATCCGATTCCGCGTCGATGGGGAAGCGAGTCCTCCTCCACCTGAATGAGTTTCGTCTTTACGTCAAGATTTTGAAGCTGGTTGCTGAAAGCCGTAGAGCGCCAGACGGCACATTCATCGGACTAGTCATCCTTGATTCGTTGACGCCAGATGTAAACGATGCCTCTCAAAGGGACATTGAGAGCTTGCGCAGTGTTCTAGAAAGCTATAAAACGACGTCGTGTCCCCAAGGAGATGTGACTAAGCTTGCAGAAGATGTGCTTAGGAAATTGAGGGCAACTAATTCTCATCATGGAGATCTACACTCGATAGAGTACGATGATGTGAAACTTGAAGGCTATGTTGGGAAAGGATCATTTGCATCAGTGTTCAAATGTGAATTCCTTGGAGTGAAGGCGGCTGCCAAGGTTTTCAGAACTTCAAGCACTTGGGTTGCCGCAGTGCAGAGAGAAGCAGAGCTACAAGCAAGGTTGCGACACCCAAATGTGGTTCAATTCATAGGGTATGCAGCCAGTGAAAAGCAACATATCATTGTTTCAGAGCTCATGAGCAAGAACCTACGGAATTACTTGGACGAGAATATTCTTGAAGGTCAGACCAGACCTCCACTTTCACTGCTTTTAGCTGTTGATATAATGCTACAGATAGGTGAGGGTATGAAATACTTGCATCAGAGTGGGATGATGCACTGTGATCTCAAGGCCACTAATATTCTTATCAATGTTGTGGAGAGTAAGGAGTTGTGCATTTCCCCATCTGTGCAAGTAAAGCTCATAGACTTTGGATTCTCAAAGTTGAAAGAGGCCACCAACTCTACTATGTTCACCTCAAAGGAAACAGGCGCAACTCTGTGGAGAGCACCAGAGGTATTTAAGCAGAACACAGAGAAATACACGAAAGCAGCAGATGTTTATAGCTACGCAATGGTCTTCTTCGAGGTCCTCACTGGGAAGATGCCATGGTGTGATGCCCAAGGTAACCCCACAATATGAGTTACGGCTGAGCTTCTTCCAAGCATTCACAGTGAAAAGAGGCCAACTTTACCACCTGAGAACTATTGTCCTGCACACCTATCAACATTCATAAATAAGTGTTGGGCCACAAGAGCTGAAGACCGTCCTAAGTTACCTGAAATCTGTGAATTCTTGTGGCAGTGCAAGGGTCAGATTCTGACCTGTTCATATGCTTATACATCCCCACAAAGCTCTACACCTCAAAAATGTACCAATGATGGTGGTTAAACTGGAAGCATCTACAATCATTGCAATGGCTAATGCTGGAAAATAGTTTCACGGAAGTGGTAGACTAGTTAGCATGAGTTGGGTGAGCTTCAGTGAGTTTTCAATGCTCAGCTTTGGATATTCAAGCTTGCATGGGAAGGGAGATTCCAACGAGTGTTCCATCAGATCCAAAGTTGACAGTTAGATCAGGTAATTCAGAGTTGATGGGCAGACAATGGAATTGGGTAGCAGCATGTTATGTTTCAAGACACCTCTTTGATAAATTGCTGATGCACCATAAATTTCTTGATGATACTATGCTAGCCACATCTGAGGCCTACACACAGATACACCAAAATTCCTTGAGAAATTGTAAACTTCTTGATGATAAGTTATGCTAGCCATGTTTGAGGTCTACTAGCAGATGCACCAAGATTGAGAAAATAGAATGATCTGCAAAGTATTGTTGGGTCAACAGCTTGAAGAGCTGTCTTGGTGCAGGAACATCTGCTGGTTGCCAATGTTGGTGATTCCAGGGATGTGATTTGCAGAGGTGGCAAAGCAGTCACATCATCACCAAAACTAGGGTTGACTGATGTCCTTTCATCTTTTACTTGTCTACATATCATAATTGAAACTTCTGAGATATCTGCTTATTTGATCCTTGCTCAGAGCCAACAGCTAACTGCCAACTAGGGATTTCTGTGTTTGGCCTGGGCCTGTGTCCTGTGCAGGACTGCAACTTTCTGTTCAATGTTTAACAGCATAAGGCTGTTTTGGGGGATGAAACTTTACCCACTAGATGAGATGATTAGGTGTGACAAAAAAAAGAACATCTGCAAGAGAGTCCCTAACTTCACACAGAATTTGATTGCCCCATTTGCCACAAACACTGTATCCTGGTGTTGGTCTTTCTCCTTCTGTGCTACTGCCATAAATCATTACAACACAATATCCCTGGTGTTGGTCTTTCTCCTTCTGTGCTACTGCCATAAATCATTACAACACAATATCCCTAGTGTTTATGAGTCTCCTAATAGATCTACAGACTCCTTAACTACTTAGACCTAATTCAACAAACTGGTCATTCCAAAGCACAGATAAGTGCAGAGATAATTGGATCACAGCGCTCCAGATTCTCTCAACAGGCCATCATGGTCTTACTAGGAATCAGCCAAATTCTTCTAACCCACAAATTCTCCCACAGATTCTCCCGGAAATCAGACAGAGTAACCAGCACCCCAATGTGATTGAATTCCCCAATTCTGCCCGCTCAAGACATTGCAACACCCTTACTCCGGAGTTCCCAATTACTTGGGTCTCAAGAATCCCCAACCAACCTTTCTCAAGAATCCCCTTTAACATCTGCTGATTCACTCAGACCGGCCAATGTGGTCCCCTACTGATCCTCATCACTTCCAACATCTGCACCATTTTATTCATGCTCCTAAATCTGGAGATCCATAAACTGGACTCCTGTGCACAGCGGAAATACAACAGGAGAGAGAGTCTACTTGAAAACTCCAGCTGAGGGCATTCATCCCATCAAGCTAAAAACTTATAAACAAGCTTGCTCTAATGTGCTTTCTCTACCCAGCAGCAAAAGAAAAAAAAATCCACTCACAAAAGAAAACACCTCAAAAACCAGATACTTAGCTTCAGAAGAGCTCCTCTTTTAAAGCCCTTGTGTCCCTTGCCTCCTCATCAATGCTGCCCTCCACTTTCTTCCATCATGCCTGCCATAGCCAAAAAAACATGAAGAGCATCCAGACAGACTCCATCAACACCGCTGTTCACAACTTCCACAAAGTAAGCCCTCACCACAGAACTCCTGAGCCAATTTACCTGCATCAAACACACACCACATCCACAACACCAGAAACACACACGCCAACTAACACCTCCTTGTCATTTTCCAAATTTGGTGCCTGGTCTTTTGATCATTAGGTTATCATCCTGGTGATGACCTGATAACTTCCATTCATCCCACATAGGTGCATCATATGTTCTGTCAACATGCTCTTTTTGTGGAGCTCTGATAAAACATATGTTCCCAACATACACCTCCTGGAGTTTGGGCATTTTAGCACTCTTTCCTTTGGAACAATCTGTGTTTCACCATCCTGTTCTGTCTTATCAGCTTTTTCTTTTGCCATCTCTCCATGCCCAAACACTTCCTGGCATTTATCCAACAGGATGTACCTGAAGGTTATCCTCTCATCCTCCTCTACAAATTCTGGTAAAATACAGCAAGTTCAGTACAATGTGGCATACATCTCAAAGAATGTGGCCCTGTCAATACCTTGTCACAAATCTGGGATGTCACATCAGTAAGTGTCAGTGCACAATTAATATCAATGCTCTTCACTTGAATGAACAGTTTGAGGAGCCATTGTCGATTTAGAACCCTTCATTGTGTGGTTCAAGATTTGTTGAAGGATCCATGGCTGCTGAGGATAAGTTTGATGCTGCTGCAGAAGGGGTTCAGCTAATGCAGTAAAGGATGTTGGTTCCTGGAGAATGGCCTGCATTTGCTTACTAGTTGCCGAAGTGGGCTGTTCCATATTACCATGTGTGCCTCAAGCTCATCTCTGCACAAGCAGTTGTAAATGAGTAACATCATGACCTATCCATCCAAGCGCATAGTTCAAACAAATTGACGTATTCCTCTCAGATTTATCTTGCTGAGTTGTTGATATCTGCAGTTCCATCTCCCTCTGGAACAGTGCCCAGACATGAAATGTTGACACTCAAGAAACTCCTTTCCTACCTGTCCAGGCTGCAACCCCAGAGCTCAAATGGTTGGCACAGCAAGAGCAGCTTAAGTCCCTTCCTGTCTCCCAAGGCAATGTCTGACTCATGAAGTTGAACAGCATAGTGAAAAGCTTGCATAGCAGGTGACCCCAGTCACAACAGAGAATTTCTTGTGCATTCTAGGCTTAAATAACAAGGGGGGAAAAATCTTTTTAACAGGGAGCTCTCACAGGAGTCACTGATTGCACCTGCTAAGAAACTACCTCATAAAAACTGGAGGGGCCAAACTTGTCCATTTGGGTATCTGCAGAGAAAAGCACACATCATATGTGCATCATGGATGCCAGTGCACCTTGGACTCAATAATTGGCACATTGTTGATCCAAGCATGCTCCAACTTCATGGCACAGCAGCTGCATTGAAAGTGCAATCATAACTTTGCAGGAAGTGATGAGGCTGGATGATAAGACCAAATACAATCCATATGTATCACTAGATCAGTGTTTCACATCGCATACCTCTGTGGCAGTGGGCTGAAGCTTCATGCCCCCTTAATGAAGATTCATTCTGCCAAACTGGAAGGATAAAGGATTCTGAGAGGGTCACTGAAACACTTTTGGAGTTGCACCTACAGAATACACACCAGAACAGATCACTGGGAGGAAGAAGTGCAACAATCTACAATCTTGTAGGTGATGTGTGGTGGTTTGATAGGCCAAAAAAAGTGTGGGGAGGCTGCAGTCATTTAAAACTGCTTTATGCATGAAGAAGCTTCACATGCCCCCCACATTCTGGGAGGTCTTCACAGCATAATTCCCTATCACTTCATGACAAGTTAATAGACCTACTACATTTCTGAGCAACTTTGCAATTCTGGTTTTGGCATTTGAACTCATGTGCCTCTTCCACATGATGGGACCCACAATGATACAAAATTCCAACCACCAATCCAATGCAATGCCCAGTGGAAAAGCCTGAAGAAGGGAAGAAAATCAAATTGAACTCACTGTAAGACTAGCTAGCTACTATAGATTCTGCCTGAATTGAAATGAAGTTGATGGAAATAGGGGATTTACCTGTGGCACCCTGCTAACAGACAGTCCTCCATGTCCAGAAGATAAGAAGGGGCTCCACCGATGCTTTCTCCAGATCTGCACACTGCTGATGAGAACTTATAAACACTTTCTGTTGGCACTTACCATGACCAGAAAACAAGTACTACGAAATGCAGTTAGGAAATGAGTATGTGGCTCATGGCCCAGAGATGCATGACTTATATGCATATGCTTGTCTTTCAAACCAGGACTTGCAACTTGCATACTGCTGCAGGGTGTTCACAAGTGACCATGCTCTCAGCCCTTGAGGATGAGGAGTATGGATGCCTGCAGGGCCAGAGATTCATTTTTTATTCTACCTCATGCAGGCCCTGCCAACAAGGATTGCATGGCAGAACATAGTCACTAATCTCATGCAATCATGATAAATCATAGCCTCCTAGAAAGC
>Ga0209611_10004281_pt1 | contig 24470 bp, 24 predicted proteins | sample S1TSphgellanicum_3_FD_187693 | JGI IMG/M metagenome (GOLD analysis project Ga0209611, IMG submission 187693) | Host-associated microbial communities from peat moss isolated from Minnesota, USA - S1T2_Fc - Sphagnum magellanicum MG (SPAdes) (version 2) | ecosystem: Host-associated > Plants > Peat...
AAACAAAACCCATCCAAAAAAAAAAAAAAACAAAGGTCTGTGCTGGCCCAGGCAGTGCCCGGCAACTGCCCGGACAGACGGACAGACAAACAGACATGTAACTTTAATATATAAGATTCCACAACTTGGAGTTCTATTTGAACTGTAGCCTATTTTGACTAACTACAATAAATCACCAATGTTTCATGCTCCAAATGTTAAGTTAAGATGAAATGCAAACCAAGGATTAAAAGTCTTGTTTATTTTCTTTTTATCCACATTCAAGTCTGAAGTGGCACAACTTCCATTCATTAAGTGAAATGGTGCCCACTTGTCCAAAAAATCAATCTCTAACAAACTTAGGAACCCCCATATCATCTTCCATATCTCCAAATGAATTCATAACAAATTTGAAACTTGTAGAAAAATTTTGCATGACTTCTTCGTCCAAATTATCTATTTCGGAATCTTCAACATGTCCTTCTAAATTGGTGACTTACAATACCATCTTTGAATTCACATGCAATGTGCCCTAAGCCCTAAGCCTATCCCTAATCCAAATAACCAATTTTGTTGAACATGTTGCAACTATAACCCAAAATAAACTTAAAAGGCACATGCATCCATCCACCAACTTCACAGGGCCAAACATATATGGTGGTTCACTATGAAAACAAGAAAAACAATTTATTGGTCATCACCCTAATCTCATTGCCATACAATAATCAATTGAACGATTCCATTGATCAAATCCAAGAAATGATTATAATAACATTCACCTAAATTTACAACCTAAACCTTATTAAAACCTAATCAATATGTATGGACAACCCATGAATGAAGTAAAATCCATTCAATAGTCAAAATTGGTGGGTAGTCTTATCCCACACCTAATTATTAACCACACTAATTACAACCCCAAAGTTCACTATGGCAATTACCATTAAATAGTATGTAAACATTTTTTGAAATAGCAACCCACAAGTATGTGTTTGCTTAGGGTGTTGTTTAATGGCACACAACTTGACAAACCCCTTTACCTTTTTAAAATAAATGATTGACCAACAAACATAATGATAAGAAATGAATGAAAAACACAACAACACAATTGGGGGGAATTACAAAATAAACATGAAGTTGACATGCATTTTTTGGCCCCATTCCATAGGTCAAAACTATTTGACCCATTACAACAAACTATTACAAAAAAAGAAAAGTTGATGATGAAGCACTTCATGTTTTTTGATGGTGCAACATTCCCCAAGCTATGCGTGAACAATAATTAATGCTTGCTTGCATGCTTGAGCTTGGTTGGTGACAACTTGTCACATAGCCAGGAGCTCCTACACCCACCTCACAAACCTCACAAACCTCACCCAAGAAAAACCTCTAGAAACATTTCTTTTTGAATGACTCGAAATTTCTCACACATGTTGTCCTCCTCTTAAGGAATCTAATGCCACAAATAGATCAAAATTTACCCTTGCATGATCAAGTTATGAATTTCCAAAGGAAATTCCAAAATTAATTCCAAATTGGATTTTAGAAATTATTTTTCAATTTCAAAATTTAATTAATTAAAAATAATGGATGGATTTGAATTCATGTCACATTGTGAAGTTGATTCACATCATGTTTGGTTATAGGCCAAACCATATATGTTGTACACATTTGGTTACCAAACCTTGTTTGCCCATCATTTATCCAATCCATCCATTTGATCAAAGTTGACCAATCTTGTTTGCCCATTTATTCCCCCACATTGTTTGATGACTAACATGGATGAAATTTGACATTCATCCAGATTGTGAATGAATTTTTTTTTCATGGATGAAAAATGAACAAAAACAAAAATAAAAAGAGTTTGAACTCGAGCTTAAGGCTCAAGTCCAAGCCAATTTCCCAAGCTTCACAAAACTAGTGAATCTTTGAGCCTAGCTCAAAGGTTCAGAATGATGGTAGAGACCATTATCCCTTTTGAAAACAAATTGGATTAGGGAACTACTTTTTAAATTATACCTTGCAAGGTTTTCACCCAACATATTCTAGTGACCTATTTCTTTAACCCACACCAACAATTAATTACAATTGGTGGGATGAATGCAAATGGCGACTTAAATAGAGTTGTTCAATACATTCATTGTCAAAGGTAAACTAGAATGGGAGGTCACCCTTTTATTTACACCTAGACACCATAATTTTGTTAATGTCCTTTGACATTTTTATTGAAAAGAAAATATCTCCCAAAAAATTGAACAACACAAGTTATCTTGGATATTTACTCCCTATAAATATATGTGTTTGCAAACCTTAAACCCAAATAACCCTAACACAAAAACCTTAATTTCATTGCATTCATATCATGATGCTGCTACCAATGAATGTTTTGTAAATTGTTGGCCTTTCATAAGAAGCACCTTAAAATGTAACTAACACCACCATCATGAATATGAAACACCTATGTTATTCAAATGACAAGGTAGCTTTGTAAGGAGGACAATGGAAAAATGTTTAGTATGCAAATTCCCAAACCTAGACTTGACATATTAGTTCTTGCCCCAAGCTATCACACCCCTACAAAACTAGTGAAAACCACGGAAGTCCAAACACCCAAAAGGAAAATTTATAGTTTGAAATCTATGCATTGAACTCCAACATGATAAACTAATGCACCTTGGAGATGGTAATTCGTAACTTGAACTCTAAAGACCCAAACTCAAGAAATTCATTAGTGTCATTATTCTCCTTTAGACTTTGCATTACTTTTCCCATGTGTTCCAAAAATACCAAACAATGATGAACAAAGTAAAAGAACATCCAAACTCATCAAATCATGAATGTAAATAGATGTGGTCTACAAATAACACAAGCTTGAAGCACAATTCAACATTTCACTCTTGCTTTGAGCTCTTTTGAAAGTTCTTTTGTTATTGCCGTTAAAGGAGAACTAGCAATGTTTGGGTTAATCTTTGGCACCTTGAAACAACAAACATCTCAAGTTCACAATGTTTTGACTATACCTACACAAGGTGATATCATGCAAATCACAATGGGACAAGCTTGATATTGGGTTGAATATTGTTATCTTGAAAAAAATGTTCTAATGTACAAGAAGTGATTGGATGAAAAAATCCAAGCAATGGAAATTTGTGTGACGACTTGAATGGGTGAACAAGCACCCACATTGGTATCATGTTAAAAACCCCAATACCCTTTTTAACTTGCCTCTAAATAGTAAAAATAACATGTGTGTATGAATATTTATCATATATAAATCATATTTTATAGGAAGCACATGAGTTTTATGACAAGGGTAATGAGACATGCAAAAGCTACCAATGCTAAAGTTGAATGCTATGAACACCTATTTATGGACCCAATTAAAGTGACCATTCACACCATCGTTTAATAATGAATATCTAAATGACCATTATTATTGCATCATTATAATGGACAAAGATAGTCATATAATTCCATAGTGGCCATTATGTCTATATGTTCACTTGATTTACAATGATGCATTAAAAATAAAATTTATATTGACAACATATGTCATGAAAATATAAGGCTAACAAGTTAGGTATGGGTGTATTGAGTTGATTTCATGATTATTTTTACTTGCACCATAAAGACTAGCATATTCAATGATGTTCACACTAAAAATCCACTGAATCAACCTTAAAATTGAAGGCAAACTTGGGTAGGCTTTTGGTATGGTTGGAAAATCACTTGTATAGTTCCAAACAATAGGTGTAACCATCTAACCATCTATCATATTGACTTATCTAATTAACATGCCTAATTGTCATATTGTAATCAACTAATTATCAAACGAATTTCTCATATTGATTTGTGATGTTAACCAATTTGTTGCAATATGGTGATGTACTACAATATGTTGATTTGTTACTGTCAACCCACTTAAGACTAATATGAACATGCTTAGGCCATAATTCTTTTCCATAACAATTTCCATTGGACTTTGTTTGGCAATATCAAGTTGCTTACATCATTCCATGCGAAATACCACCTATGTGTATTGTCAACTAATTAAAACCTATAGCCACATTCATGTTTGACAATGTCACATTCCCCAATGATGGCATCATGTTCCTTTCTCCTCCCTTCCCCTAATGTTGACGTCACATTACTTTGAGCTGACATCATGTTCCCATGTGGGAATTCCCATGGGTGTAGTGGGAATGTGGTGTTCCGTGTGTTCCTGCACATGAACAAGATGTTATCACTACACCCAGCCCCCATGGGCATTTGTTGGACGGAGAGGCCATGTAGGTGATGCATGAGCGCCATGTCACTTATGCCACTAGTTCCTAGACCCACCCATGCCATGTCATGCCCACATCAATGCCAAATCAATGTCATCAAAGTGCCACACCAGCATCTGCCACATCATGCCATTCAGCTCCACATAAATGCCATGTCATTCACCAATAAGGATGTTGATGTGGCAAGGGGCCATTAATGACCATCCATGTCAGCTTTGTGCACCCACACACCCACACATGTGCACGCAAAGCTCGACACCCAAAATAGCCACCCCTTCTCATATAAACAGAAAATAAAAATAACAATAAAAATTATATATATATATAGATAGTCAGATATTTTAGACAAATGATTAACTATGGCATAATTTGATAGTGTGAGAACAATACGTTGAATTGTGCTTTGTAGATGTAGATTGGGCCAGCAACGAAGAACCAAGACAGTCTACTAATGGTTACTCTTTCAAATTAGGCTCAAAACCTATTTCATGGAACAACAAACAACAATCCACAGTAGCATTGTCCTCTACTAAAGAGTATGAGCCTTGGTGGAAGAGATTAAGGAGGCTGCTTGGTGGAGGAGCTTAGTAGGAGAACTCGAATTTCTCCAAGAAAACCCGACCCCAATATCCTATGACAACATGCGAAACATGAAGATTGCAAGGAATCAAATATTCCGTGCAAGGATGAAGCACATCAAATGTCATTATCACTTCATGTGTGAGAAAGTGTTGTCAAAAGAAGTCAAACTTATTCGTCTACCCAGTAATGAACAATTAGTTGGCATTTCCAGCAAAGAGATGAGACTAAGACTTGCAATAGTAAGCATAGAAAGTAGCAAAAACCTAGTGAAAGCCAAAAAAAAAAAAAAGCCATTTAGTAGATCTTATCCAGTAAAGAACACTTGCTGCAATCCTCCAATAGTGGCAACAGTCTGACCTCAATGCACCCATTAGGGTGTGAGGATTGTTGACATATAACTTACACACCATGCATAACTTAAAGTTAGTCTAAATAATAGAGTTACAGTATAGATAAAGATAGAGAAGTGTAGAGACAAACATATGTCATCTTAGCTCACATGATATTGCACTACAAGAAAATGTGATCACACAAAAAGTCGCAGCTCATGACACATGTGAAGTAAACTTTGTGATTAAATCACAAAGTAAAACCTCACATGTGTCATGCATCATGGCTCTTTGTGTGAGAAAAAGCACATTCTCTTGTAGTGCTGTTTCTGCACTGAAATTTGATATTATTTTTTTCAGCACTAGTAGTTGGTAAAATGTGTCATGTTAAGTTAGTAGTTAGTAACATGACTCATGTTAAGTTAGGATGCCAGTGATCAAGTAGATCAGCTAATTGTAGTAATCCTCTTGTAAGGGTACGAACACCCAACTCTGTTCAAACAATATTGTGAGATCATCAACTTTGATCTGCACTGTGTTTCCTTTAAATACTCTTCAAAAGAAAGGATAAAATTTCAAATAAAACTCTTCAAAGCCAAATCTTGTTCCTCAATTTGCTTTATCCCATGCCACCTATCCTATGCATCATTCTCTTACAAAGGAAAGTTGTTTAGATAGAAGGCAAAGACCATCTTTGTCCACTTGGGTCACACCTCTTTCATAGCCCAAATGTAATGCCCACTAAGGTGACACAAATGAAATACTCTCATAGAGAAAATCCATTTTATCTCATTCTTCAGGTATTATTGCTCTAATGAGATAAAAACAGATTTGCTCACAGATTTCCAGATGGTCGGGGGTCATCTATGACTATAAAGGCAAGCACCTCATCTGTCCAGTATTAACTGCAGAATATTAGTTTTATTTTGGTATTTGTTCAGCAAAAGGGCAACACGTCTAATAGTTGGCCCACTATACAGTTAGTATTGACTGCAGAATAATAGTCTTATGTAGTTGCTATTTGTTGTTGGAACTTCATTCAGCCTGAATGGGATTATTACTTTTGCTTGTTGAGGGGGAGAGGTCACATGTCTACTGTCTCATCTTTGGTGCTATGAGATTCCAGAGTGTGAACATTTGTGTGCATGTGTTTTATGTGTGTGTGACTTTGCTAGTTTCAATAATGTTGGCCAATGAACTAGTGGTGCACCAGAACAGATCATTGATTTCAACCCAGTTGCTAATTTCCATTCTCTGTTATTGATGAATTGTTTTGCATGGAGATCCAGCTTGCCAGCAAGAACATCTAGATATGGTTGGACAGTAGCACATAGCCTCTGCAGCAATTCCAAGGTCCAATTCAGTTTGCAATCCTTTTGTAAATTCCCCTAATTTCCCAAGCCACAGATATGCATTCTTCGCCCATCAAGCAAGGCTCTTGGAGATCCAAGCAGCTGCATCATGTTCACAGGAGATCCAGTGGTTTGATGACAAAGTCTTCTGGTCTCCTGCAGATGGCACAGCAGCAGGGGGGCCTTGAAGATCAAGCACTGCTGTCTTAAAGTGCTGCTGCTCTGATGGGCAGATACATAGAACATCCGCATGTTCAGGATTTTTGTCACAGAGAATCAGGCAAATCCAAGAGACAAAGAAGGTCCACATTTCATGTGAACATTGAGCAAGTGATAAAAGAACAGAGAAAGCAAAGAGGAAGCACATAGAAAGCCAGTGAAATCCACGTCCTTCACATAATTTGTACATGATCTGATAGAAAAGTTTGATCAATTTTGTCCATCTTTCTCACATCATGCAATTGCCATTGTGTACCTAGTTCACTGAGAAGAAAGAATTGCTATGGCACAGTCAGTTCCCAGTGCCCATTGCACCAAGAAGTTCGACCCATACAGGCTAGGGTTCTAATTGTTGTACCTCTGGAGGTTTTGCGTAAAAGCTTGGAACCCACAAACTGGAAACTTAGGGAGCAAATGATCCAACAAATGATCAAAGATTTGGATGCATGCAGGCAGGTAGGCTGCTGTAGGTGGTGGTGAAATCTTGACGACCATTTGGAAATGTTGTTTTACAGAGAATCGGATCATGTTGGGGGTGGGCCGGCTGGACAACAGACCTCAATTAACCTCAAAACCTAAAAAGCTTTTTTGGACTTTCAGGAAGCTCCTATGAACAGCAGCAGCTTAGAAGACTATGTAATGCTCGTCACAGCAGCTCAGACTACGCTCATCATCTCGATCTGGTTTTTTCCTAATTGTTGTAATTGACAAAAAAAGTTCTGATCCTTGCGGCAAGATAGATAGAAGAAACAGAAAAAGAAGAAGAAAGAAGACTCTCTCGTTTTCTCTAGATCGCCAGTAATGGGGTAATGTACCAAGATCCCATTCGGCCTGGTTTCACATCCTTGCGAGATTTATACTACTATTCTCGAGGAGCTGCAAACAGCGACGATCCCAGAGGCGAGAGGATTTTCATTTGCCTGAGCAGCACCGGTCTGGACACAGAAAAAAAAACTTCCTAGACTATAGCAAGCAAAGCAAACTAGTTGTACTCCTGCAGGCAAGCTCGCTCTCCGGCCCCCAGCTTTGAAGAACACAACGAAGATTCTTTTTTTCCCCGGATTTTTTATACGCTGCAAGCTGGTGCCGTAACTGGGTAGTTTGCATTCGGGAAAGTGCAACCGAGTTTGTCATTTGTGTGGAGACTGGAGCTTGAGTGTTGCCTGCACAAATTTTGCCAAACTCCATCATCAGAAGAGACAGAGACAGAGAAAGAACTCTCTCGTCCAACTACAGGAGAAAAGACAAGAAACCCACCCAAAAACAAAAACAAAAAAAAAAACGCAGACAGCCACGAGGGTCGAGGCTGTAGAAAAAGAAGATATGGTGATCATTGGGCTTACATTGCAGCTGCAACAACTGATTTCAATCTCAAATTCCTCAGCCCAGCTTCTTGAGTCGTCCAGTAGCAGCAACAGCACAAGCTCCGCTTCAATAGTAGTACCGCAGCTTCTTCTTCATATCCAACATCCAAACTACAACAATCCAGCTTCATCTCTCTTAGAAACCGTGAAACAATATGATGCTCAACACAAGTGACGTTAAGCCTGGGTGTCCAAATTCTCAGATGACAATTTAGCTCCCCTGTTGCTGCTTCACACACATTCTAAAAGGATCCCAAAGCTTCTTCATCTTCTGAGAGCTTCCAGATCTTGTTCCTGTGTGGGTCTCTCTCTCTCTCGTATCTCTCTCGTTGGACTCGTATCTCCCTCGCTCTCTTTTCTTGGATACTCTTTGGAGTCTAATGAAACTCCCAGACGGTAACATAAACGCATTGTAGTTTGTACGAGAAAATGCCTTTGCCTTGCTTGTGCCACACGTTGGTGTGGGTACGCATGGTGCCATACAAGGTACACACACATGTATTACTGCGCCCAGTCTGCGTCGATCGCGGCTGCTAACTTATAATTAGGGTCTCTTTCCATTAGTTTGCTGTAATCACAGTTACACAGTGTGTGCTGTGATCTCAGCAGCCTAATATTAGGAAAGCCACTCATATAGGACCTTGTTTCTCGCTGCAGGGACAGTACCATTTGAGAGTTGCATCTGTGTTGAAAATATGTAATTAATCATGTTAGGAACACATGTTCTCATGAAAAAGAGGGCAGATTTTACTGTCTCTTTAGTCACCATTTGATTCACTACTCTCACAGCTCTTGCTGCAATAAATGAAGCATGTAGAGCAATGATATGATTATGAGCACAGCTAATTGAAAAAACATAATGAAAAGCTGCTGTGATCAACAAAATCTTGGATCACAGTAGCCTGATGGAATGATGTCCTTTACCTGGTTACTTTTGCAATGCATCATCAATGCTGCATTGTTGCTCCTTGCTACTGTAATCACAAAGTGCAATGGCCCTTGTCTAGGTACTAGATTACATATATGTATATACCTCTGGAACAAACAAACAAAAACAATTTATTTTTTCAATTGTAAGAGCATCTCCACCAGTGCTCAGTATATGACTCTGGATAATAAAATTAAGTGTCTAAGTTTAGCTGTTTATTTTGGCAACCCCACCAATAAAACTGTAACTGGAACTGCATATACGTGGGTACTACTAATAGCAAACCACCTGGACCAATTATTCTAACAAACCAATCAGAAATACTATCAAGTCCAATTTATTACACTCTTTTTGGAGGTGCACAATTGTGTTGCACCTTTTACCAGCCACGGGAAGCTGCACGAATTTGGTGCAGAAAAACCAATTTCCTGAGCTAAATCAGCACATTTTGACTTTCTCACAATAAATTTTACTGTCTGGAGTCACATACTGAGCACCGGTGGAGATGCTCTAAGTACTTCTTGCCACAAATACCAACTACAAAAAGAAAAACATTCTTGATTAGGTACAACTACTCTTCCACCAGCATTGTACAGATACCACATGGGATTGAACCAGATTCTATTGTCAGCAATAATCAGCAGCACTGGCTTGCACTTACACACACATACAATTGTATGTATATGGTGTTTGTTGGTCTGCGCATGGGAGAAACCACTCTGTATTGGTGTAAGATTGGGGCATGAAATTTTGGCTTCAACTTGACCCAATGTGTGTGTAAGTGACAATCTAGCGTACATATATATGTGCATGTGATGGATGGCCACGTTCCATAGAAGTGCACCAACCCATTGAGAGTCATTACATGACAATGAGCTGCTTGTTTTTGTACACAGGTTGAAAAAAGAATAACTGCATAGGAATGTGTCAGAAAGCATATGTATAGTGTTTGTTTTGTAGGAAAATCATATACCTAGTGTCTGTTTTGTAGGAAATCTTATGGCATTTCTTTTGTGCAAAAGAATAATTGTACATAATAGAGCAAATCGTTCGATGTCAGATGTGTGTTGTTTGTTTCATAGGAAATAATATAATATTTGGTCCTTAGGAAATCATATGAATTCGTTGCAACTTGAGGGAAACCGTTTCAGATATGATGGTGGGTGAGAATTAGTTCTGTCAAAAGCTGTGGGACATATGACAAACATCTGTCTCTCTGTTTCTCTTTTACTTTGTGTCTCTCTATTCTTACTTCTTCCTACTAGTGTAGAAATGTTTTTCCTTCAAAGTTTTATTTGGTACAAAGTTTTGACAAGTACAGAAGGAAATTGTAGGAGGTTGTATTAAATCTTTTCAAATGTGATGAGTGATGATGAATGGTACTCTAAAAGAAGTGGACCCTTGACAAATATTTATGTCAGTTTTTTTTAATCTAGTTTTCTGTTTACTTCCACTTCTTCGTCCTAGTGTAAGTCACAATGCTTTTTTGGGTGTTTGTTTTGTAAAAAGATCTGGCAAGACATATCAGACAAAAGGAAATTATGGGAAACGGTTTCAAATATGGTGATAATTGGTTTTCTCCAATCTGATGGGTGATAAATAATTCTCTCAAAGATGATTATTATTTTGCACTTTCACCCTTCAAAATCTTAACGCCTCATTCTTGGGTTTTGTGAGCTTCGGTCCCTAGTAGCCTATAATGTCACAGAGCTCAACTCTAAGCTTTTGCTTGATAAGAATGTTCCATTTCAAAATCACCACATTTAGAGTCTGATTTTAGTTTTGTAGCATTATTTAAACTAATATTTAAATATTTAGACATGTTTTGAAATCATGTCATCATTTATTGCTAAATTCTTCTTCAGATGCTAACCAATGATGCAACATTAGAAAATTGAAAAAATAGAATCATGGCCACTAAAGGCTCACTTAAGAAGGTGAGGTTACAGTGTAGCTGGTTTACCTTTGGCCCCAAAACAGGGAATTTGACTCTTGGTGAAAAAATCCACATAAGTATCACACTTAATTGTGGTTGATTCTTATCAAAACCCCTAGTCTTTGTTGCAAAAAGATGGACAACACATGAAGCCATAATATCTGACATTGCAAAAACATAAGGTGCCCTCCAAATGTGCACTAAGGAACTTTTTCCACCAAGTAGCAAGTGGTTGTAACTTGTAACTAATGTTATGTGAGACAATGATCCTTTAGGTTTGGCATTGCTGGGATACTTAGCCTTGAGAAATGCCTTGAAATATTGAAGTCCTTATAAAAAGAAAAGGAAAACCTTGTCTCATTGAAAACCTTTCAATTGATATTCAAAACATCATATACAATCACATTCCTCTAATTTTAGGGTGCTAATGTATTTTGGATTTCTAAAACATTTCTAACTTTCAAAGCTCAACATGCCAAATGTAAAACTTTTCCTACTAACATTGCAAGGGTTCAAAGCAAACCAAATGGAAAATCCAAATGAATATATTTGAAACATTTAAAGGTTATCGGAAATGCTTTTCATGTCATTGGAAATAAGTTAGTGTCATGTCTCTATTTTGTTAAATGCATCCCTTCTCCTTATCACTTCACATTCATATGGAATGGTTTAAACCTTAATAACATTTACCTCACAATATCCAATTTTATTAAACCTTAAGGTTGTTGCCAAAATATGTTCATGATTGTCACCTTAAAATTCTCACAAGCATTTTGACACATCATAAGTGGGAATTCACCATGAGTCCACAATAATCTCACATGAGACAACCCTAAACCTTGAGAATGTTATAATTTTATTTTTTTATAATCATTTTTTTTCTATTATGACAAGTGTTAATTAGCACATTATATGCACATTTGTGGTTCACCTTCTATTTATGTCTAAAAATACACATGATTTGTTGGATATTCATAAGACCATTGTTGGGTGGATAATGTATTTAGTGTTTACCTTGATACTTTCAAGGGTATATATCAAATATTATGTATATAAATAATTCAATTAGTATATATTTGAGGCTTACCTTTACCCAGGGAAAGGTAACAATTTTGAAGTGGGTGGAAAGAGGGTAAATGGAAAATTATTTAATTATGTAAATCACAAATACGATTCAACACACAAGCCGTCATGAAATATTGGAGATTCTTATGATTAAAGTACATAATGATTTCATGTTGAACTCCTTCAAGTAGATGACACCACTCCTCAAAGGCATCCACGATGGCCAAAACTTCTTTGTCATGAATTTCATAGTTAATCTTGGTAGGAAAAAATTTACAAGGATGGAAACCAACTAAATGAAGAAGTTTATCTTCTCTAGGTTGTGAGAGTATGGCACCTAAAGCAAATTCAGAGGCGTCCATCTCCAAAACACATGGTTTGGAAAAGTCTACATGAATCAAAAGTGAGGTCATCGAGAAAGAGGCCTTCAAAGATTGAAAACCATTTTCAACTTCAACTCCCCAGGAAAAAGGTTGATCCTTCCAAATCAAACGAGTAAAAGGGGTCACAATTGTGGAATAGTGTGTAATGAATTGTTGATAGAAATTGGCGAACCCAGGGAAACATTAAACATTTTGAACAGAAGCTGGGGTAGCCCAATCCATAGTGGTTTGAACCTTACGAAGGTCCATGTGAATGCCATCTCCAAAAATAATATAACCCAAGAATTCCACCTCAAATTGATGGAGTCCACACTTTTCTAATTTGGCATAAAAACCAACTTTTTGAAACTTTACCAAAATAAGACATACATGGCATTCATGGTCTGCCATGTTCTTTGAGAAAATGAGGATGTCATCAATGTAACAGACCATAATGTCATCCAAGTACTCACAAAAGACATCATTCATCATATGTTGAAAGACAATAGGTGCATTGGTAAGGTCAAAAGGCATCACAACATATTCAAAATGGTCGTAATGAATTTTGAACACATTCATCATATGTTGAAGGACAATAGGTGCATTGGTAAGGCCAAAGGGCATCACAACATATTCAAAATGGTCGTAATGAGTTCTAAACGTCATCTTCCATTCATCACCTTCTCGAATGGACATCAAGTTGTATGTTCCATGTAGGTCAATCTTAGTGTACACTTTGGCATGACTAAGTTGGTCCAACAATCCTAAGATCAAAGGCAAAGGGTACCGATTCTTGACGGTGAGTCGATTTAGTCCATGGTAATCAACACACGTGTAGATATCCATCTTTTTTCTCAACAAATAAGATTGGAGCATTAGCTAGAGACTTGGAGTGTCAAATGAACCCTTTTTCAAGATTTTTGTCGATGTATTTTTGAAACGCTGAGAGTTCGTCTTGTGACAAGTTATAGATGGGTAAATGGGGGTTACATTCCTTCCTCCAAATCAATTGCACGATCATATGGCCAATGTTCAAGTAATGTGTTTACATTTTTCTTTCAAAAATGTCTTTGTAGTTTTAGTATTGAATAGGGATTTCATGTTGTTGTGTCCCAAGATCAAGGGCTAGAATGGCATACACAAAGAATGCATTTCCTTTCTTGTTGCTTGTATGAATGTTCTTGCTTTCATGAACAAAGGCTTGAAATGTTTGGATCCTTGGTTACCCCCAACATCTCCTTCATGTTTGAATTTCTGCATGTGTTGATTAATTTTTGTTGGGTCTTCACATACAAAATCACGTTCAAAATCCAGCGTGCTTGTTGGAAAAGCTTCATATTTTTGTGTGGTTTCATTTACTAATTCAAAATGAAGACTCCTCATTTTGCAATCCACTTGAGGATTATGCAAAACGAACCATGATAACCCAATGATGATAGGGTTTGTTGAAGATGAAATGACATTGAAGACAACTTTGCTACTATGTGACTCAATTATTATTGTCAATGCCTTGGTATCATGCATTATAGCTCCTGAACAAAGGTTTCGACCATTGACTACTTTAATCGCCATTGGTGTCATTTTTTCCACAAATGCCAAGTTATGTTGTCCTACCAACCCCTTATCGTTGAAACATGCAGATGCCCCTGAATCAAGAAGTGTTTGGGTTTGCACAATCATGGATTTACCACCCTTGATCATGATGGGCAACAAAAAACAAGGTGTTGGTTTTGAAGACTAGGTAGGACTGTTTTGAACACGTGATGCATCGAGGTCCAATTTCACAGTCCTTACTGAGATTGGACATCCTCATTTCCCTTCTCTTCCAACCTTTGGGTAGTGGTAGAAGTTGTGGTGCATACTACATGTTGAGCATGTTTCTTTGGACAAACACCGGCTATGTGGTTTAGTTTTCAACAGTATAAACAAAGATTGTTTACATGTCGACGTTGTTTTTTTAATTTTGTGAGTGGTTTGAATCGTGTTTTGTCGATTTGCATGGGGTTGTCATTTGATGCAAACACCATATGTTTGGGTTGCAACATGGGTGGCATGAATTGCTTCAATGTTGGTGACAATTCCCAACATTTCCCTTGTCAACATTTTAAAAGTTAATTATCACAACGCACAACTTACGTGATTATTTAATTCAAGGTTATGGGATCAGACATGGTTAATAGAAGGTCCTTCACATTTCCATGGAGTCCAAACTAAAATTGATTCATGAGTGCAACCTCATCCCATGAAATGTCACATGCTAATCGCTTAAATTTAAAAACGTACAAAGAAGTTGGACATGTTTGTGAAGAATTCTTGCACACCTTCAACATGAAGATATGCACTCACAAAACCTGTTTGGAAGTGAAACTACTATGTAGTTGTAGTCTAACAAGTAAGGTGGCTCAATGTAATGCAATGAAGTTCACTAAGAATCTAATGCGTTGTGTCCAATTGGAAGATACAAAAACATTGTGGGAGAATCGTAACTCACCATCATGGAATGTGAAGGGGCATTATGTTGATGTTCATTCAATGTCACGCTTGATGGTTGAACCCCTTTTGTTCCATTCATCATAACATCTACATACAACCTCCTAATCTAACATGCTTTGGATTTTTGAAAAGCTAATCTAAAAAGGAGCCATGTTACAAAATCTTATAACTTTTTATTTTTTTGATCAAGAGTTAAGCCTTGGGACTAAAAATCACTTTGCTTAGATTGAGAAAAAAAACAGACAATTTCAACCCCCTCTACTTTCGGCAAATGTGGTTCCTTTACAACAAACCTGATGATGTTGAATTTTGGAAAAAAATCTTCTACACCTTCTAAACAAGAACTGTTTTGACACAAATCCAACGGTGGATTTGAGAGGAACATCTATTTGAAATAAAACTCTAGAGGTTTTGTCATGGAAATCCTTCCATGAACTCCACTATAAACACCTTCTACTTCCGGCACTCGTAGCTCCCTTATAATAAATCCGATGATGTTGAAATTTAGAGAGAAGCTTTTACACCTCCTCAACAAAAACTGTTTTATGTTTAACACAAATCCAACAGTGGATTTGGGAGGAACAACTATTTGAAATAAAACTCCATAGGCTTTGTCATGGAAATCCTTCCATGAACTCCACTACAAACACCCTCTACTTCCGGCAAGCGTAACTCCTTTACATCAAACCCAATGATACTGAAATTTGGAAAGAACCTTCTACACCTCCCAGACAGGAAATGTTTTGAGTTTGACACAAATCCAACGGTGGATTTGGGAGGAACAACTATCTAAAATAAAACTCCAAAGGCTTTGTCATGGAAATCCTTCCATGCTTATTTCTTGCACACATCTTTTCCATGAACAACACCTTTCCACACGTAAGAACTAATTTTTTCCTCACACATTCATTCTCCTCTTTTCCCCTTCCCTAACACAAAATATTCCTCTCTCCCTTGGTAAACCTCCATGACCTTTCCTTGAGCTTGTTCCCTTTGTTTAATGGAAGCTTCGAAATCCTTCCCTCTAATCAATGGCCTCCCCATCCTTCAAGAATCAATGAGAATTGAGAATGATTTGCCCTCCAATTGATTTTAGGATGAGAATTTTTGGGCCCAATGAGACACAAAAAATATTCCATCCTCCAATCAAATAGGAAGATAATCCTCATGACTAATGGGATTGAAGGATTCATCCTTCCCTTTATCTTGAATATCTTGATGAGGTTCTTGAGCTTGATTTTTATTTGTTCTGTCAGTTGATCTTCACATCTTACTACTTCATCCTAATTATTTCAAGTAACTAACTACTAGGACAATTTATCAGTAGTAACAAGTAAACATCCTTGAGTCCTTACTTGACTAAATCAATTCAATGGTTGAAGTAACATCCTCGCGTACCATTTACTCTTTTGATATCTCTTACTTATTTTTTCCTTCCATGCACTAATTAACTATGTAATACATAGTAAATTAAAATTAAAATTTGCATCACCAAAACCCCCACATACTAATCCACCGTCGAAATTAGGGTTCGATGAATCCATTAAATCTAGGATGTTCGAGTTTTCATGAGGTTCCGCCATCACTCCCGCACCTTACGCCTACCCTAATTTGTTAAATAAAAAAACCTCAACCCCTTCTAAACGCAAGTACCCCATTTTTATGCTACCTTGTTAGTTTTTGTTGATGCAAGTGAGAATTTAATCATGGCGAATGATGTTGTTACGTCCTTGAATCTTCTAATTTCACTAATAGAAAAAGAAGAGCTTGAAGAAACACCGCTTGACGTGAATGTTTCTCAATGGTCGCGTAAAAAAGAACCGTTTAAAAAAGTGGTGCGCACTCGAGTCGATCGTTCAACATGGGATCGTTGATTGTTTCCTAACCCACATGCCTTAACAATCTATTTAGAATTTGTTTTTACTTGTGGAATTGCACCAGAAAGGTTTGAAGAGTGTCAATGTGAAGACGACAATGTTCGTTTTCATTGTCGAACTTGGGTTCCCAGTGATGGCCATTATCATTAGCTGCGAGGCCCAAGTAACCCCCTTTCCATGAAGCATCAAGCCGAATACCTAGCTTGCACCATTCGTCGCATTCTGGAATTTTTGCAATTGTGATCTATCCCCTTAAAGTTGTTTACTAAGTTGTAATCCACCTGAGGCCACTCAGGTGGAAATGTTAATACCTAAGTTTGATTTTGATTCTATTTAAGAGTCTGATAAAAGTGAAGACTAAATAAAGATGTATTAGGATTGCATCTTAGAAATCTTTCAAGTACATCATTCCTGCCTGAAGATTATTCTACAGACTAACTTAATATTGTCATGGCGAAATGTTATTATTAATTATGGGCTTGTATTCCCAATATATTAATAAATCACATCTAATTTTACATCCCCTTTCCCTTCTCTATAACATAAAAGGATAATGCACTTAAAAAGATTTATTAAATCCTAAAATTAACTAAGCCTTGCATCAATTTAAATAAAAAAGTCTTTTACGTTGAAATATCCAAAGGCTAATTCAACTTTTAATAATTATTACTTAGAGGTTTATCAGGATTCAAATCATTAATACTAAGGAAAACTATGGGACTAAAGCTTAACAATTTGTGGTATTATAATCCATGACTCACGATGTTCCTTGGCAAAGAGCTCGCAACTTGTTTGATGTTATACATTCAGGGACCCGTAGTCGGTCCTTATTTACATATAGTCGTAGTTGTAACTATCTATCCTCTAGCCCATAGATAGATAGTCGACTATAGTTCACTACATAGTCAACTATAGTCGACTACATAGTTGACTACTCTGGCCTTGAATTAGTCAAATGTGGACTATTGTCGTTTTTTCATTGCGAGCCCTCTTCTGAGCGATGGCAGACCCATTCGCATTGTGTTGTTGTTGGATGTCACAAGCTGCTGTTGTTGGATGTCACGAGTAGCAAGTTGCGTTTATTTTGAGTTTTTATTGACCTGACTACAACTGAGTAATAGTCGATTATGACCGTTGCTCGGTAGTCTAGTCGATTATGATCGTTGCTCTGTAGTCTAATCTATTATGACCGTTGCTCGGTAGTCTAGTCGACTATCTACGTTGCTCAGTAGTCTAGTCGACTATCTACGTAGATAGTTGGAGACTATAGTCAGTACATCAACTAAAAGCTGCATCGACTACGGGTCCCTGTATACATTCTTTGTTTGAATCACCAAAAAAAGCACCAAATTTTTCAAAAAATGATTCAAAGTTGTTTAGAAGAGGAGATTGATGTTCTAAAAGAGGTGTAAACCATGCTAAAGTTGTGTTTGATAACAAGGAGTCCTTAAGTTTGGTCATTTAGATAGGTGCTAATGAAGTTGAATGATGAGATGTATTTGGTTGATGAAACCTTAAAATTTTGAACGTGTCGTCAAACTTCTCTAGCAAGCTTATTCATGGCTCCTTCGAAATGCTTCCAAATGTTGCCAATGCTTGGTTTCCTTATAAGTGTGCAATGGATTCATGAAAAGACTAATTTTCCTATTACATATGCTTAAAGGCAACAAAAACTTCTTCCATGGATAAAATTATTTTTCTTTCGGAATGGACATGTTCAAATAAATAAATAACTCAAAACTTCGATGAGAGGTGGGTGGTCCACATTCTCAACAAGATGTTCAAAAGGTGGGTAATCCACAACTTCTTGAAAACTCTTATGTTTGAAGTAGAGGGGTAATCCACATTCGACTTCTACAAAAAAAAAATAAATAAATAATTATAATGATGACAAAAATAGACATAAGCTTGATGGGAATCTATTCAAACTGTCACGAGCATGAAAAACTACAAGAACAAGAACTAAACTAAGCACACAAAAAGGAAAACAAATCACAAGAAATGCAAGTTTAAGTTTAATCCAACATTGGAAACACAAAGACATAAGGTAAGAACATGGTATATGTTAGAAGATGATTCAAACAAAATTTTATTTTGACAACGTATGAAAACAAAAATTATGATAATAAAATGTACCCAAAACTTGTGTTGAATAAACTGAAGGTAATGGGAGGTCCTACCCCTATTTATTCCCCATTGGGGACCTATTTCAAAAAAGTATCCATAGAAACTTCCATGTGTGCAACATCCAAGGAAGTTTTTTGAAAAACTTCCTAGTGCAAAAAAGCTTCGAAGAGGTTTACATATGTGCACCAACCAAAGAAGCTTGAAAAGCTTCCTAGTTCAAAGAAACTTCCATATAAATTTCCATGTGTGCACCAACCAAGGAAGTTTCTTGAAAAGCTTCCTAACTAATAGTGAACTAAAAATTAACTAGGAGTTAATGATGATGTAAGCGACTATGATGGTGCAAATGATGATGCAAATACTGATGTAAGTGATTATGTTGGTGCAAATGATGATGTAAATGATGGGTGATGGTGGTGTCCATGACATATACAAATCAACAATTAATAAGAAAAAAACAGCATCAAGTAATTGATCCTCCACACCAACAACAGGTTCACCATTTTAACACGCAATATTTGATCTGGTACAAAATGCACCTTTCTTAGTTTATAAATTACTTTGAAATTAAATTATTGCAATAATAATAGCCATCATGTTATTTATATAGTTATAATTGGTTTATTGACTAAGTGTATCAAGGTTGGATGGTCTTTAAAAAATGTGAAATTATTTCCCAATAGATAATGACGAAATATTTTAATAACATAAATCATTACAAGGGCTTCCTTCTATGTGGTTGAGTAATTCTTTTCAGCTCCAGTCATTAGTTGGCTAGCATAATAAATTGGTTTATCAATGGTATCGTCAAGGTTTTGAGCTAACATTGTTCCAATAGCATAATTCAATACATTTGTGTGAACATGGAATTCTCTTGTCCAAGCAAGGACAATGAGTACTAGTAATGTAATCAAGGTTGTTTCATCCATTAGAAGGATTCTTCACAAGCCTCATCCCACTAGTAGTGTGTGCCTTACTTCAAAAGTTTGCACATTAGGGTACTTTAGCGACAAATTTTTTGAAATATTGTCAATAAAAACTTACTGCCCCTAGAAATCTTTTCCACTTTGTCACACTTGTTGGGGTAGGCATAACTATGATGATGTTTATTTTCCTAGGGTCTACTAGCAGTCCATCTTCATAAACAATGGGTCCTAATAATACTCCCAAATTGACACAAAATGCACATTTTTCTAGATTGAGACTTATGCCATTATTTCTGCATCGAATCATACATTTCTTAAGATGATTCAAATGCTCTTCTTTCTGTCCATAGACATTGAAATCACTTAAAAATACTTGCATGAAATTGTTTAGATATTCTTTGAAAGTTTGAATAACCATTTTTTGAAAAGTAGTTGGAGCATTACATAATCCAAATGGCATAATGTTATAGGCATATGCTCCCCATTAAAAAATAAATGACGTCTTTTCTTTATTTTTTTTAGCCATTTTCACTTTATTGTAACCATTGTACCCATCCATAAAGGAATACATCTCATGTCCAGCCATTGTATCCAATACTGAATCCATAAAGGGTAATGGAAATGGATCTTTTTTGGTTTGTGAATTCGGTTTTTGGTAATCCACACAAATGCATGATTTACCATTTTTCTTTGGTACAATTACCAATGGTCATAACCATTGGGTAGTTTCAATAGGGAAAATAAATTGTGCATCCAATAATTTATTAAGGTCTTCTCTAACTCTTTGAGCATAATGAGGATTCATTCAGTAAGGTTATTGCTTGATTGGGTGTGCATCGATAATCAATTCAATTTTGTGTTCACAAATTGATATGGGAATTCCCTTTAGTTTTTATAATTCCATGCAAATACATCCTTAAACTTTGTTAACAATTATTTAACCTCTGCTTAGAATTGTTCAAATAAGGTAACACTTACAAACATTTGCGAGGTTCTTCACTAGTGCCCAAATTTAATTTGCTCAATTGTTCATCAATAATAAGCGTCCATCTTGTAATTTGTTTGTTTTAAATTGTAATATTTGTAGATTCATCAAAGATTAATGTTTGTCAAGGTTCATGATGATGATACCAGGAAAGATAGTTAATATTTTCTTTAGGTTGTGCCATTCTTGCACATACTTTGAGGAGGAATTTTAATTCTTCTGGATTTACTTCTCTAACATGCCACAACTTTGGTACAACATGGTATAAACATTCTTTGTCTCCATTCATCAATCCTTTTTCCCAATCATAGGTATCATTTAAATTACAAGGTCTTTGGGAAGGATGTACCATTACTTGTTTCTCTGTATTCAATTTCACAGTTTTGGTATCAACAATGATTGTTGAAGTGCCATTACCCCAATCATGATGAACCTTAACTTGCTTAAACCATGGTCTTCCTAAAAACATTAAATAAGCCCCTAAAATATCTTCCATTTACAGCACTATAATTGAGATTTTGAATGTACATCCTACTAGTTGTACCTTCCTTTGATCTACCATTCTTACCATAAATGGTATTAACTAAGGTTTTTTCAAGCCTAATTTCTTTTGCAAATGTTCAAAAATAATATTTATTCCATATCCACCATCCAATAGAACATCCATGATTTCACAGTTTCCAATGAATATTTGTACAATGGGCATAACTTCATTGAAATCATTTTTGTGGTGTGTACCAACTCTACACACATTTGATACATGTTCCTCTTGCATCTTTAAGAAGAATTTTGTTAATACTTTTTGTAATTGGGGGCAAATCTTGATCAATTTCCCCAATTTAACCTCCATTTTCATATTAAAAATTTGATCATCTAGCATTCTTTTTAATTTCCCTTTAGGAATATTTAAGCTTTTTTTAGTGCCAAATTGTCGTTCATTAATCTTGGTTATTTTTATTCATATATCATCACATGATTCCTTCTCTTTACTTTCCTCATGGTAGGGTAGAACTTCCCAATCTTGTTATAATTTGACTATTAAATTTTGAATGTCCTTTGAAGTACCTGGATGTAGTGGTATTAAAACATCCATCTTGGCTTGTATTTGTTGTATTTCACCTACCAATTCTTGAGTATTGCCTTCTCTCGATCCCATTTCATCCTTTTCCCTTTTGTGGGCCTATTTTTGTTGATGATATTTTCTTCTTGATGTTCCTTCAATCTTTGATTTAGAGTGGTTACAAATGCTAGTATAATGGGTATACATTGTTCCACAATAACAAAATAGAAAGTAACCTTGGGCTAAGAATTCTTATTACCATGTTCTAAATGTTGTTTTCATAGTGGACAGTCATTCCTTTGATGTCCACTTCATATTTCCTCTTTGCCAATGTCCATTATTTTGATTATAACCATTTCAATTATACCCATTTTGATTGGATTGACCATCTTGATCTTGTTGATACCCTCGATTATTTTGCCATCCTTGATCCCTTCCTTGTTGATTATCTTGCCATCCTTAGCTCTCCCTTCTTCGATTATCATAGTTAGGATTATTATCTGATTGTTGAAAACTTTATTCTTACTTAACCTATGCAACTAGTGCTTCAAGTTGTATTACATTGATTGGAATGTCCTTTCTAACATACTATCCTCCTAACTCCAATGGATAGTCATTGGCTTCATGCCCTTATTTTTGGCAGATGTTGCAAATTATCTACAAAATTTTGCATTTTTTTGTTAAATGACTTTCGTTATGACATTTTTGACAAAATACGCCTCGTCAATATCCGTCATCTTGCTCCTTGCAATTTTTCCTTCTTTTCTTCTTATGTTCATCATTAGTTGATTCCTCATTTGAATCATCACTATTTGACAAAGGTTGAGATCGTCTACTCTTGTGTGGTGTAAGCATTTCTTATTCAATTTCTCTTGTTGAATTAGCTACTTTGATAATCGTTTATCTAGGCATTCCAATAATGGCTAATTTTAACTTCTTTCTTAGTCCTTCCCTGAAGGTCTCTCGTAGATATACATCATCTGGTTGTTGTGGTATAACAACACACAATTGTAAAAATTTGTCATAATAATCTTCAATTGTTTCATGTTTTCATTATTTCACTTCTCTCAAAGCTACTATGGTTTATCTTTCATTATGCACATCACTGAGTCCTGAAATAAATGCATGTTGAACCTCTCCCCAACTTGTAGCAAGGTTTGTTGTCTCATAATGAGTAAACAAACTCACATTTTTTCCTCGTAATGTTGTAGGAAAATACTGCAATTTATGTGCATTAGTATCCTCACCATTTGTTACACATACTTTGGCTAATCTTCTAATGTGAGTTACTGCATCATCACCATTATGAAACTTGGGTAATGGTATTTGTAATACGTTTGCTTGCCACCATTGCCATTGTTGGGGGCATAAAAATGACAGTTGCTGTGAATTGGGAAAATAAATTAGTTTGTTACACAACAAATGTCGGTCTATTCGACTGTAATGGTTGTTGTTCAACTATTTCAAACAATGGATTTCTTATTGTATTGATTCTTTTTTATGCTACACTATTATCCTCATGTGAAATTGATTTTTTTTCGACTTTAATATCAAATAAGTTTGTTCGTAAATATTTAATAGGAGTGAAAAATCCTTGTATTGGTTGCAAGGATTGTGTTCCTATTTTGGTAAGCTTCTATTCATGTATGAAATTTTTTGGTCAAGATTGAATTTTTCCTTCTTATCGTTTTGATATTTCAGTTTCATCATTTTCTTTAGGTGTAATTGATGTTGTGGACTACACATCAACGTCATTGTTAATGGATTGCATTCCTTCAACTGTTGTTTATGCAACTAATACAAATGCTTCTTAAAACAACAATTTTTGGAACTAATCTTTTGTCTTGCTACCTAAAATGCCTAACTTTTTCCATCAATTATAACTATCATAGTGCTTAACCTAGAATTTGACATTCCTAAGATCTTCCCTCACTTGTTTTCTTAAATTCCTCTTTATATTAACTTGTTTTCAACTTTTCTTCTTGTCCATCATGGGTTCCCATGAATGTGTACCTTCTACCCTTTCTATCCCTCATATTTTTTGTTATTAGCTTTTTGTTAAAAATGGAATAAATAGAGTAGGTATTAACATAGTTTTCCCATATTCTTTTGAAGAATTTTTTTAATTTCCCCTTGTTCTTAAACAATATTCCTCTTCCTTTCTTCTAGGTACCCACAATGCATCACACGGCATCCATTTTTCAATTAAAGCATCTATGTTTACTTTGTCAAATTCCCTACAATCTAATAGTTTAATAACATGATATGTTGTATAAACATTTTCAATTTTCAACAATATGAATAAATTAATTAAAATAGGAAACCATTGTCTATACTTTGTTAATTCAGATGCATCTATAATCAATGATTTATGTTGAATACACCATGTTTTTGCATTCCCATGTAATCTTTCTATGATTAACACTTGAACGTTATGTGGTAATTCCCAAAAAATTTCCATAAAACTACTCCATGTTTCTTTTTTTAGTACTCTCTGAGGTGTGTAAAGTTATTCTACTATAAACCATCCAAAATTACTTAATTGACATAATCTTCTTTGAGCCATCTCTATGGTAATGACCTCTTTTAATTTTCCTTCT
>Ga0209611_10004282_pt1 | contig 24469 bp, 17 predicted proteins | sample S1TSphgellanicum_3_FD_187693 | JGI IMG/M metagenome (GOLD analysis project Ga0209611, IMG submission 187693) | Host-associated microbial communities from peat moss isolated from Minnesota, USA - S1T2_Fc - Sphagnum magellanicum MG (SPAdes) (version 2) | ecosystem: Host-associated > Plants > Peat...
TGTATTTCATGTGACAAGAACCTTGGAGAGTTCTTGATGATGTGCTTTGTGTTGTGAGCATTATGTTGTAGTTTCCTTTCAATAAAGATTTATGTTTGCACTTGAGTAGATCTCCTATTTGTTAACATAAGATCCTTCCCACTCTTGAGGAGTAGGCTTAAGAACCTATGACCGAGCCGCTCCTATGCCTCATGATCTATGTGAGGTTACTCTTGAGGAGTCTTGAAGCTCAAAATTACGAACCCCAAAAATAAATAACCTTTTCATTGTTGGAGGCAGTGATTGACAGACTGATTATTGGGGTAACCAGTTTGCATGACTTAAAATAAATTACATCCGTTTGTAATTCACTTCAAAGTGTGTGAATTACTTAGGGCCCAGTTATGAATTAATTACGGTAACAGCCCTCCTAACATCTCCAGTTATGAATTACTTACTGTAACAGCCCTCCTAACCTCCCCAGTTATGAATTACTTACCGTAACAACCCTCCTAACATCTAATTACCTTCCTACTTCCCCTTCTTGCAGGAAGGCAGTGAATTGGAACACAGGTCCAGGAGCTTTACCAGAGTATTCTCTTCTTCATCCAGGTCCAGTAGATCCAGCAGCAAATCTTTGTTTTTTCCTTGCCTTCCAAAAACTGTGTGAACAACTGCAGCACTGGGGCAGAAGGGGTTTCACTTTTGTCATTATAATCTTCTTGAGCTTTTTTTTTCTTTCCTATAAGTAGTCACAAATGTCTCATGCAAGTTCATAACAAACAACACAAATAATGTTCCAAAACCCAAGACCCATACCTTTCAGCATCAGGAGCAGGTTGCAGGGTTCACATTGTCCATAGACATATGGTAGTACATGGGCAGCTTCAGCATAATTTTTTTTTTAAAAAAATTTGTCGAAGTCTTGAGAAAAATCATCAGCATCTCCTTGCTGAAAATTTCAAATTGAAAGACAACTAGAATCAAATCCTGGAGTAACATAGGCAAATACACTTTTTGAAAATCAACTAATCACAAGGAGAGCAAGAGAATTGATTGCTACAAAATGTCGGTGCAGTTCATTAGTCCCCATTCACTGACTAGTGAATTCATTATATCCTCACTAAGTTTTATTCATTATAAATAATGAATTCACTCAAAATCCAATGAAATCACTTAGCATATATAGTCACCTTTTGTTATGATAACAATCATTGTACATTTAATAATTATAATCTTTACCCTGCCGAAAAGTCCATATAAATCCATATGTCAATTTTTTTTAAAACTAAATTATTCCACTTTTGTGCCAAAGCTACCCTAATATTACAATATTTGGGTGTGTGCACTAGCCTAAATAAAATCAAAGAAGCATGTGTTAAAAGTTCCTTTGCAATTTGCATATCTTTAAGATTGGTCACATTCAACATTTAAGTGTTAGTTCACCTAGATGATTTAGAAACAAATTCATTAGCCACAAGTTTTTTCTTTGCACCTTGACACAAGCTTATGTGACTATTATAATATTTAAATGTTAGTTCACTGAAAAGAACTTTTCAAAATAATTCAATGCTCTCGTTTTAACAATTAACATTGGCAACATCACTTCTTTTCACACATAGCCACAAATCTCTTGCCATGCCCACATACATTTGTGTATATTTTTCTAAACTAAATTATTGTAACCATTGTCTAATGCATACAACATTAATAAATGTTTGTTTTTTAATTGTGAAATTCTTTTGTCCTCTAGCAACTTTTGTGTACATTTAGCATCTCCTAGTGGTGTTGAGTACCCCAAGGTTATTTTAGCAACAAGTCTTAAATGCATTGCTCGCTTTGAGGTGGCCTGATGCTTGTTTCAATTGGTTGAAAATTGTGCACCATGAAACATGAGCTTCGAAACTTGAACCTCAAAACCTACCACCCACCAAAACATGTCACATTTTGGTGGGCGGCCCGACATACGTTTTGATGCCCAAGCAACCCAAGCCCCCAAAACATGTAACATTTCAAGATTTATGTTTTGGCCCCATGCGCTCATCTTCCATGTTCCCCCATGCAATCCCCATCCATGCCCCATGACCCATCCATGAAACTTTAGACTTTTTTTTTATTTTGCATCATCATCATTTATTTTTCTGCCGAACTCTAACGTCTTCATCGCCACTCCCCCACTAGAAATTTACTTAGGGTTTTGATAACAAAAAAAACTCATGGCAGCGTTAGGGAAGTTCTATTTTTTCACCCACACTAAATTGCTCATCATGCTCTTATCTACAACCCATTTCACTTTCATTTTTCCCTTTGAATCATAACAATGTTGTGCGTGAACAATTTTAGGAACCAACATCATGTCTTGTTTCACCCTATTGAAGCTTTGAGAAGTTGCACACCAAATATTTGCTCGCAAAGAAGATGGGTTTACTTTTTTTATCATGTTCATTTCCGATGTTGTTTGTTTGGGTTTGCGTCATTCTATTCTTTGTTGTTGCCTTCTTGTTCTTGTTCATTTCCCGCTTGTTGTTTGGGTTTCCATAAACATTTCTATTTATGGAATTTTTTTTTGTTTCTATAAACATTTCTTTGTGACAATGTATTTGTATCGTGTTCATTAAAGCCTTTTTTTTTTTTTGGTAAACATTTATTTGCAACAATCCACTTGTATAGTGTTCATTTCATGTGTTGTTGGGTTTGCATTGTCTTCTTGTTTGTTGTTGTTTTCTTGTTCTCTACTTGTTCATTTCCCTCATTGTTTTTTAGGTTTTTAATTTTTAATTTCTTTAAACATTTTTTGCAACAATCCACTTGTTTCTTAAGTATGGATACTAGGTTATAATCTTGTAGTGTTTTTCCCATAGTTCTTGGGTGTTCCTAGATAATGTTTTGGATTTTTATGTATGTTACCTTCAAACATCCAAGTGCATTGGGAGTAGTCACGCCAAAACGTAAGCAGTAACATTCTTAAGCAAGGGAAGTATGGGTTCCCTTCTTGTTTCTAGTTAAACGAGGTAATTTGACGGAATGTAACATTTGAAACATAACCAACTACACTAGAAACAAGTTATAGTTACATGTTTCAACATCTTTGTAGGTTTTTAATTTTTGGACATGTTTTGATTATAAAGTGAATGGTAATTTTCAAATACCATTTGGTTTAGGGTTTAACCCATGTTTCAACATCTTTAAAGGTTTCCTATTTCTATACACAAGTTTTGACTATTTAGTTAAATGGTAATTTTTAAATACCATTTCCTTCAACTCTTAACCCGTGATTTTAACTAGTTTTTTGTACATAGATTTGTTATGTTCCTGATTTTGATCACATAGACTTTATCGAAAACACTTTACAATGATTAATAAAAGGCAAGTGGATGTTTGAAAAAAATGTTATGGTTTATCCAACTACCATTTGTTGATTATGATTTCATATATGTTTTTGGTGAATGAAGCGTTGTTATCCTATTGTAGTGCTCCTCCCCTAGTGCTTAGGTGTTTTTGGACAATTTGAGGGATAACATCAACTTACCCCCACCCATCCAAGAGCATAGGGCAACATATTGCAACTTGGTTACATAAGCAATTTTGTTGTATTGATCCGAAAATTAATCTAGAACATGCCCTTGGAATATGAAAAAAAAAAAACATGTTTTGAAACCTTTGAAACATGGTAACAACATGGTAAAATTTGAATCAAAACCATATAAACCATGTCTCACGAAGCTTGATGGGTAACAAAAGTTCACAATATTGGAAACATAAAATAAAAAATGATAGAACCTTATAATACAAAGCTAAAAACAAAACCCATAAAAAAATGATAGAAACATGTAATAAACATTTCAAAACTATAGGAATATCAGAACTTAGAAACGCACAAAACGTGACACAAAACATGATTGAAATAAAAACCTTGTTATCTAAAACCATGATAGGATCATGCCTTTATACAATGTTTTTCCAAGTAGTTTTAAACCACAACCCCTTGGAAAAAGTGGGTGCTCATTGCCCATATTGTGAAGACATTTCTTACATATTGGGATATAATATGCTATGGACCTTGAGTTTGCAAAGCATCTTCTGAAACATAAATTTTGAAACTTAAGCTAATCCCAAAAACACACAACACATTATAGAAACAAAGAAGCTTATTTCTTACTTTGTGACAAATGTTTTATTCTAATCACCGGTCAATAATTGCATATGATAAATGCAATGTTGATTTAAGAGAAACATGATAGAAACATAAAAATTGACCCAAGATAGTGATCAACTATATGAGAAATGTAATGTTACTTTAAAAGAACTTCATGAGTAGCTTGTTTCTTATTATGTGATGAATGTTTCATTTTAATGAACGGTAGTTAATTCATGCTCCGAATATTCAAAGTGTTCTTCAACCACCACGTTTGGAACAAATCATTGTTCATTGTTGTTCCGGAGGTATATCTTACAATTGATGGAATTGAGTTGTTGTGGATTACATGTTTGGAAAATACCATTTGAAACATGATAGAAACATGCGTACCAAAACCAAAACTAGTCCTAAGAACCTACGAAACATGATAAAAACATTGAAATTAAACCAAGATAGAGATCAAGTATATGGTATATTTAATGTTGTTATGAGAGACATTACATCATGAATATTTTCTTTTTCATGTTTTTATTCTAATGAACGGTCAATAAGAAAAACATTGAATACTAATAGTGTTATTTAGCCACCATGTTTTGGAACAAGTTGTTGTTTAGTTCCAATATTGTAGAGGTATTTCTTACAATTGATGGAATTTACTATTTTGGGACCATGGGTTTCAAAAATCCCCTATGAAACATGATAGAGATAAGCTTACCGAAACTAAAGTTAATTCTAGGAAATTATGAAACACGAAAGAAACATAAAATTGACCCAAAATAGTAATCAAGTATATGATAGACGTATTAATGCTCTAAGAGTCTTTACATCATTAATAGTTTCTTCTTTTTTTAAATTTAATGAACGATCAATAATAAAGATACTAAATATTAAAACTAGTCTTCAGCCACCACATTTTTAAACAAGGCATTGCTTGTTTGCATATTATAAAATTATCACTTACAATTGATGGAATTTACTATGTTGTGGACGATTGGCTTGGAATATATCATATGAAACATCATAGAAATGTGGTTACTGAAACTAATGCTAATACTGGGGAATTATGAAACATGATAAAAAAATAGGAATCAACCCAAGAGAGTGATTAAATATATGGAAGACGTGATGTTGTTTATTTCTTAATTTGTTGTTCATGAGTAGCTTGTTTCTTGTTCTATTTTCTATTAATTCATACATTCAATATTAATAGTGTTTTTTAAAGTGAGATGTTAAATTGAACTTAAAGTTAATGCTACGAAAATCCGAAACATGGTAAATACATGATAGGAATCAAGTATATGTTGTAATGTTGCTCTAAAAGGTTTTACTCAATTAGTATCTTGTTTTTTATTCTCTGATGAAATCTCATCAATGCATAATTCATACATTGAGCTTGAAGGTGGCATTCTTCTTTTCTGGTCAAGAATGAAGTGATCTAAAGGAAATTTAAGATTGGGTGCTCTTGTTCAAATATTAATCATGTTTCCCCTTTGCGACTATAGACATTCAAGAGCTAACATCAATAGAAACATGCTTTAAAAACATTAGTCCACATAAATAGAAACATTGTTAAAAAAATTTGACGTTAACTTGAGAGATGAAAGGAACAAGAATTTGTACATGAACATGATCTTTTGAAACATGGATTTATGAGTTTAAAAACTTGTTGTGAAGTTAAAATATGGGACCTTGTAGAGCTCATAGTGGTTGAAACATAGATATGCACCACAATAAAAACAAGATGTTGAGAAGATCATGAGACTTAAAAACATAGACTTAGAAAAATACACTTGGGAACATAAGGTTAAAAACATTTTAAATGACATTATCATCCATAAAAGACAAATATGCAAGTGAAAAATGCGAAGGATTGGAATTCATTTTTTTAAAACTTGTTGGTTAATTTATAAAAACATGAAATTTGGTTCCAATAGTAACCAATAAGTAACTTCTTTAAAAGCATAAGTTCTTATTTGCTTAAAAATTGAAACATGGAATGGAAACATGTTGAGTTGCGGAACATGTAAAGTTTAGGTCAAATTTTAATGTTTTGAACTATATCATTATGGTTGAAAAAATCACATAGGCATTTTAAGCACATCTTGTGGCCATCGTTCAATCACTGAAACTTTATTACTTGTATTGGGTGCACAAGCCCACTTTGTAATTATGCCAATATTATATGTTGCCTTCTAGCTACTTGCTTCAAATCAACCAATAAATGTTGCATGAGCATACTATTTTTAGTAGCGTCTGAAACTAGTTTGAAGATGAGATCACAAATATTTTTCTCAAGGTCGTCAGTCCTTTGGGGAGATGGACTTGTCTTTGGTGTTTGCTACGACAAAGGTGTGAGAATTGGACAAGGAATGAACATGTTACTAAACCCACCGTAGTAACATGCAATTGTTCCTTTTGCTAGATCGAGGTGACATTAATTCTTTAATTTGATGTTTACATATGTTCCCCCTTTGCAACTAGAGACATTCATAGTAGGCCCATTTAGAGTTGTAAACCTTGTAATTCAAATGTTCATGTGTCAAAGAGGTGACAATTGCATATCCACCATCATTTTTTGGAAAAGTCACATAATTGTTTAGGATTTCCCTTGCATGAAGAACAACATTAACAACAAATTATTCATGCTCCTTGTTTGGGACAAAACCCCAATTCTTTCTCAAACTCTAATACCAATAATGTGACAAAACATCTCCCAAATAGCTTGTGGATGCACCAATCCACATGTCTTTTAGAGAATTGTGACTTTGTTGTTCTCAATATTGCTTTCAGGTTTGCATGGTAACTTTCAATGGTAGCATTAGTATCCTGACCAGCATATGGGAGATTCCAATTCCCCATTACCCACATTTCAAGTTTGGCACCACTCTAAAATAACATATGACCAAAATGTTTGTTAGTATTTGGAATCCTTTGCATAAGCTTTAACAACTCCTCCTTTACAAATTCCAAAGGAGTTTTTTTCCATTGGGTTGCATTGTATCATGCATGATATGCCCCACATTTTTTGCAACCTTTGCCCAAACTACCACATCCTTGATTTTAATGTAGGCTTGCTTCTACCAAGCTTTTTTTACATGCCAAAGGCACACAAAAATCTTTGTGTTTGGCCATACTTTCTTACAATCAAACGAGACATTAGAAACATGATACAATAATATTTAAAATATAAATAATCATCTCAAAGAAATTGTGTTTAGTTTGCAAAGGTCACTATGCGGAGACCATGTGAAGTCCACCCACATTTCAACTCGAAATGCATTGAAATAATCCATTGAAACCTAGTTCAACTATTGAAACCCACTTGAAACATAAACCATTGAAACCTAGTTCAACTATTGAAACCCACTCAAAACATAAACTGCTGACCTTAGTTTGACCATTGAAACCCACTTGAAACATAATCCACTGAAACCCACTTGAAACATTAACCATTGAAACCTAAGATATCATAGTTAGACATGAAGGAATTTAGATTTGGGGACCCCATAATGAAATAATCTCCCAAACATGATACAATTTCATTTTGAAACATATTTATGTCTATGTCACTTTGAAACATAAAAAATTTTAGCTTTGAAACATAGATGTAAATCAAATATTGTACACCTAGACTATATATGGAATTAAAATGTTACCTTAGACTATCGATTTTCACATCAGCATCATCAACGATGAAGGCATTTGGTTTCCAATTTGGTGTGATTGTTAAATCTTTTGATTGATAACATCCATCCATTTGGCCAAGTCGTTTTGCTTATTTTGAAATGTGATTATGTACACAACCAGATGACCATTCTTCTACCCTACTGAACACCATCAATGTATACAATGGAAAATAATATGAAAATAAGTAGCTTTCAACATGTGTCAACATATTACAATCGTATTTCATCATGTTTCGAAAGTTTCCTAGGCTTTGCAATGTAAGTTATAGTGAGATATTTTATTTTATTTTCATTTATTCCAAGGTAGCATCGATTGTTATCGCACTTTGATGATCGTATTGTTGCATCATCGTTGCTTACTAGAGATACTAAATTCCGATTGTGAATAGAATATTACTACCTAATAGCTCTCCACCAACTTCAGACCTAGTCTCTTGATAATAAAACAAACGTTTGGGTTCTCTTGAACCCACATGCAAACACTTTCAACATTGTTATCATGTTTCTTATATGTTTCTTTTGCTAACTTTTTGGCTATGTTTCATATGTCTTATCACATAGAAAGTTGTCCCTAGTCAAGTTCCCACCTTTCTATACAAATTCCTACACATTTTTACAATGTTTTTCCATCACTTGTGAAACAAAAAGCCCCAATCACAAATTGACAAATACGAGGTCCTTTAAGACTACGGAAACATGTGTGATGAATGCAGCTTTGTCCCTCTAGAGGATGTTCCCATGGCAAAGACCTCCTATTACATCGATGTGTTTCTTCTCATAGTGGCATATCTTTGAAAATCTAGGGAGAAGATATAACATTTTGATGGTAAAAACACAAACCTTTCTTCTAGGACCTTCCATTACTTTTGATTGTAATGTGAGTTTTTTATTTCCTTTCTAAATTGTTTTACTTCTCTTATCAATAGACTTCTTTCTAAAAACCATGTCCTTTATTAGTGCCAAAAATTTGTCTTTCATGTTTTCTAGGCCAAAACTATAATTACACCTACAACTTAACAATTTAAAGAAATTCAAATTATGACGAAATCTAATGTTGTGTAAGAAAGTGTGACTCTCCAAAAATAAGCAACTCCAAAAGAGAAAAGGTCAAATTGTGTTTAATATTCGAAACCTGTAAAATTTGAAATAATTATCCTAACATGTATAAAGCAATTTCCCTCTTTCATTTCTTTGTATCTGTTAGTTGTAAACTTGCAATTTGTGTCATTACATTGTTCTTCCTTGTCGATAAAGTCTTACAACATTGGTTTGAAGGGATGTATGTTGTTTCGACTTTGTGCACTCCTAATCTAAAATCAACAGTCCATATCAACTCCAAGATGCGGATGTTGCACAATGCATTGAATCCCCTACAAAAATTATGTATTCAAATCCAAATTCAACCTAGATGGCATATCTCATTTTTTCCAATTGGAAGTTGAACAAAGTCCATTGAAAGCACAACTTGAAACTAGAAAGTAGTAACATGAAAGTGGCAAATGAGACATAGGTTAGCTGTTACACTCCCATAGTCGCTCACCCCATATCAAATTAGCCATAAAAGTTGTCTTAAATGTTCATAAAATGTACATGGGGACATGCGCTCAATATATTAAGGTTTTTCTATGTTTCGAGAAATCTAATTTTTGGCCATCACATGCATTAAATATGATGCACTTTCACCTTTTTGATGCCTTGACATCTAAACACAAAAATATTCATAATGTAACCATTTGCTGGGTATCAAGAAATAAAAACCTTCAAAAGTAGAACATTGAAACATATTAAATTCTTTGTAACATAAGAAATTCAAAGAAACATAGGAAATTCATTAAAATAAAATTTTCAGAAACATACTTTTCATAAACATAAGCAATTCATAGAAACATATGAAATTGAAATAAACATAAAAAATTTGTCGAAACATAGGAATTTCATAGAAAATTCATGTGCACATGCCGAAACATAATAAATTCATAAGCATATCAAAACTCCAAGTTTGCCTGAAAACTAAAACAACTTTCCAATTTTATGAAACAATGTGAAATATAATATGGGCCCATTAAGTATGGTTAGCATTCAAACTATTTAAAATTAATTTGAAGCTACTGAAACATAGGAAAGATAATTAAAATGTAGTCCCCAAAATTTATCACACTCAAATATAGTCCCTGAAACATATGACAAAAACATAGTTTCAATATTTCTATTGAAACTTGGGCGAAATATGTCATTGGAACATTGTTTGATCATGTATCACACACAATATTTGAAGTCAAAACTCATAATTCATCATGTGTTATCAGATACATGTTCAACATATTCAAATGATTAAAGAGTTTCATGGTATAATGGCAATTAATGAATGCCAATAATACATCTTCACATTGAAAACTCTCAAATTTAAAAACAAATCCCCTTCAATCAAAACAATGCTAAAAACATGAAAAAAAAGTTTTAATAACCTAAAATAAACAAGAAATACAAGATCACATTACATTTTATTTTGTATTATGGGTTTTGAAACCAAATAATGATATTTCAATCTTTCCTAAATTTATTTACATCCTATTTCCTCAATGGATAATTTGTTAATTTGGAGTTAATTTTCTGTCCTTATTTGCTCGGGGCCGTTACTTGGGATTTTTTTTGTATAATTTTCCTTTTTGTGTCCTCTACAAGTGGGCATTTATGTACATTATTCTTGGTCTTTTCAACTACAAGTGGGTTTTTCAACATCTTTCAACTAATGCTACTTGCCCCCATATTCCATAGTACAAAGTTAATTTTCCTTGACGTTGCTTTGGAAAACATAGCAACATCATCATCATAATCAAAGTTTCATCTAGGGTGATAAGGACGCATGCAACTTAGGCTTGGGTGCATTAACTCATGCTACAACATTTTTAACACTTTTTCTTGAACATGCTTAACCTCAAGTGCTTGCCAACTAGTTGCAAGAAAGAAAATGAAAAAATCACTACTCAAAAAATAGCCTAAGAATGTAAAACATAGAACAAGTACAACTAATGAATATTAAACACATATTAAAAGTATAATACATGAACATAGAAACTTGCAAAAAGACGATGTAATTTGTGGATGAATGTCTTTTGAATGGATGGAAATAATAAAAAATAGGGACACGTAAATATACATCCATGGAAATATAAGACCATTTGAACTCTTAGAAACAAATAATAAATTGTGAAATGAACAAGAAACCTTGAATTGAAACATGGACTTGATTAATATTAAAACATGGCCTTGATGCAAAAACATAGGCTTTATACTGGAACTTGATAGAAACATAAACTTGAAACATGCAGTCTACTAAAATATTATAAACACGAAGGAAGCCACAAACCCCATTGAAACATAAAAATCTAGAAAGACACATTATGTTATGGTCCTAAAGGCTGAACCATGCGAAAGTATAATACAATGTCACAACAAATTTGAAATAGTTGTGAAAATATGTTGGCAAAAAGTTTTGAGACTCATTTCCACACCAAGACAATGTTCCTTGTTGCCACGCTTGTCTAAGTACTAACTAAAATATTCTACAACTAAGTATCCACATTCCCATGCTACATTTTGTGGGGGCAATGGGACATGTACAATTGGCCTAATGCCAATAACTGCCCACTTGTTATAATTGTGTGGTATGCCTTTTGTGTAAAACCACATAAGTGTTGCACACTTCATGAATTGATTTGCCTTCCAAGTATTGTGATATCTAGGAATAGAATCAAAGTGCAATGTTTGGTGGTGTTCTAATATGAAAAGAGACCAGTGGCTTTGCTCATTGTACGGAAACACCAAAGTGTATTCCAACTTGTTCAAACTACAGAGGTTTCTAACACCCCATTGCACAATCTATTCTCATGCATAACCTTCATATATGTGCATAAAATCCAATATCAACGCAGTCTAGTTGTGTACAATATAATAACATTTCGAATAACAGGTTTTTCCAATTGTAACATCATTGTAAATAAAAGTCTAGCATTGTGCCTTGCAATTCCCCTTGTTGATATAATAGTGCTTTGAAATCGTTGTCTTTTGGCCAAAGATGAACCTCCCTTTTTACATCACCCCCAAAGAATAGCACATAGTTGCAAAGCTCATCCTCAATAGACATTTCAACCTTGCAGATAGGTGTATATTAATTAGTATTGAGGTCCTCAATGTTAATATGTTTTCATGTTTCAATAATATCCATGTATCTAAAATAATGTAGATTTATGTTTCTATCTATCTTTGTCATGACGTTTCTATATATCTTCAATGTAATGGTTCAATGTACAAGTTTTAATCTTCCTCTAGATCTAGGTTTTTCATGACATTATGTTTCATTGAATGTATGTTTCAAATATAGAAACTTTCATACCTTGCGGTCTTGAAAAGCTTAAGTAACCTAGAAAGACACAAAAATCTTATTAGAAGATGTATGAAAAAAGGGAGGAAAAAAAAAAAGATAAACATAGTTGAATTAGGAACCTGTAGTTTAGTTTTTGCGGAGTGAACAAGTCGTTGGTCATTTTTAGGTGCAACCTCTAACATAGTATAAAGTTTTTTTTATGTGGGCGGAAATGAAAATTCACTGCTAGAACTTGAAAAACTTGCTACGACTATATTATTTTTCCACAAGTTCTTTTTTTGTAACTTTAGTTCTAGCATTTGTTTTCCTGGTTTTTGCCTTTAGTTTTTTTCGCTTTTGCATTCGAGCTTTTTTTGTCACGACATCTATATCCTTTGAAATGTTCTTGATAGATTAATAAGGTGTTTCAAAATTTGGAGTACCTTTGTTGGGTCCTTGTTGAAGAATGTGAAGCACAACCTTGGTCGACGTCATTGCATTCACTATTGGATCAATGGTCACATTCTCATCAACATATGTGTTTGACCATGGTATATTTCCATGTATAGTTTCATTTGGAGGCGAGTCACCAACCTAATCGAGTTCTAATGGCTCTGATGACATACGATCTTGTTTGATATTTGAAACATAATCATCATGTTGTTATCCCAAAACATAATCCAGATCATGTATCATTGAAACTTGCTAAACTAGTAAATAAAAGGCATTAATTGTCTGACTAGTTTTGACATCCACTTATTGGACTAAGGCAAAGTTGTTATTTACATTCGAAACATGGAAAACATTTAATAGATGAGTAGTTGCGCTCTCAACCCAACCTTTGGCATCACAAGGAAACTTATTCAAAACATGATTAGTATCATCTTTGCCTGAAACATGAGTCAAAGTTATTTTGGGTCCAATTCAAAACTAGTAAGAATTGGCCCGCCAAACTATTTGAGTTTATCCTTGTTAGTGTTGAGATCTTGGGGAGCTTTCATAATTTCATTCACATTCGTAACTAAATCCTCTGAAACATGGATGACATCCTTTTCTTGGAGAATTGAAACTTGAACCTTTAAACCTAGATATTTGAAACTTGAACCTCCGAAATTTGCATGTTTGAAACTTGGATGTCTGAAACTGGAGGTTTCGCAAGTGAAACGTGCTTCAAGGCATTTATTTTATTAACACATCACCAAACTCCTTGAAAGATTCAAATGTGAATCCCAAGATGAACCCAATAGAAGAAAAAAAAATTGGGGCACATTCCCTAGTTTGTAGCACTTTGGGGGGTAAGAAGGGTGTGTTGGAGCTTCGAGATGGGGACTAGGAAGAGTGACAAGTGTGTCAATTATTCATATCAATCTACACAAATCAAACAACAAGTTGGTTAGTGCATAGTTGGAGCACTTTTGGTGCATGAACAAGCCATGAGGATACATGGATTCACAAGACTCACCACGAGTTAGACTTGAAGGAAGACATCACCTTCCCCCTTATAGTATTCTATGTGGCTTGCCACATGGGCTACACCCAAATGTCCTTTTTCCTAAGACTCCCAAGTCAAGAGTCCTGAAATTGGAACTCCTACCACTTTGGAAGCCCATAATTTCTTATGTAGATCCCTTATTAAAGCCAGGTTTGAAGCAAAGTTGTAGTCCTCATCAAAGGCTTTTCAACAATATGTCACATGCCTCCTACACACACATAACTCAGGGCAATTCCTGACTTTTAATGGGTGGTAATCAAATTGACACTTTGATTCCCGGCCTTTCTTTTGGCCATAACTTATGTCATAAGTACTCAATGGATAATGCGAGCCCATTTTAGACATTTATGTCTTAATAAATTTCTAAAGGTATAAGGAAGTCCTCAATCTAATGAGTTTTGACCCCTCAAATTACTCTTTGAAGATTCAAAAGTCCAACGAGATTCTAATTCCCAAAATGGGAATCCATTTGGGAGTGTGTGGACTCTTTCCCTCACACTCTCTTGCATTCTCGGGAATGTGAATGTGATTCCCAAGTTGCACTTTTAGCCTACACCTTTCCATGTCCTTGCCTTGGTTGCGAGCCCAAGACTAGGGTTGTGATATCTACCATATCCACATCTGCTTTAACATCCTCTAGGTTACACTCTATTTCAAATGTTTTTGTGATGTGAACTTTTTATTTTTCGACCTACTCTATCCGCATTCTTTGATTTTTTTTGTTCACAAATTTAGATGCCCTAGTTAATGGCCACGAAATCAAATGGTGCCTCCAAGGATAACATTGTTGGAAAACCCTCAATTGTGAGTTGAGATGGGAACAAATAAGCACGTATTTGTTTTACCACCTTGTCTAAGGCAAATGCAGCTTCATGGGGGATATTAGTTGAAGCATCTAAAATTTGAGGTAAACACCATCGCATGTTTATCTATCCCATGTCTATGTTTTCACGACATCAAAGATATCACCTTAGGTCTAAAAGTGAAGTTTCCCCTTCTTCCTCATCTATTTGTTCCCAAATTTCATGGAACAATGCAATATCTTTGAACACCATATTTTATATTGCACTAATCTATACAACAATGGAAAATAATGACATCTCAGACAAATTATCCGATGGTGACATGAAGCTTTCATACACAGTTTCTATATCCTCCTCCCTCTTGAATTTCTTGTCCCCTAAACAAAAGATGACCATCTTACTTTAAAATATTGACAACTTTATACTAGGCCAAGTGATATTCCCCTATCCTCATTTTTCTAATGGATGCATTGTTATTGCCTTGGAATGGGTAGGCACAATTAAGATCCTTATCTAGTGAGTGCTAAAAAAAACCTTTACTAACCGAACTTCCCAAGGAACACTCTTGAAAGGTGTTTTCCTTTGCAAAAGGTTATTTACAATTATTTCAGCCTCCTCAAGAAAATGCACCTAGGGGAGCTCAAACCTTTCTATCGGAGGTAATCATTTTTAATTACTAACAATATTCCACAAAGGATTTTAAATCCCATTTTATAGCCTCAATTTTTCTTGCATTAACTAAATCAAACTCCTTGAGGCACTTAGCAACAAAGCCAAGCAGTTGTTGTCTTAGTAAATCCTTGTGTTCGATCTCCGCCTCATTGAACCATTGTAAGCATTTTTGATACTCTAAAAACTCATGCAAGGAATTGGCCAATGATTGTGTGTCATCAACTTCTAGGAGGTCCATTGTTTGGGAGACTGTAGTAGTAACATCGTCTCCATGTTTAGCTTGCATTCGACCCAATAGAGAAAAACATATTAACATACACATAGCTTACATACAAAACATACAAAAAATGAACAAGAAATAACGATTAACATGTTACTTAAATCAAGATTCTATGTTACTTAACCAACTCCATTGAAACATGTTATAGGCATGTTTTGGGGTATTGGTGGGGTGATAGCAACATGCCAAGAAGTGGCTATTTGTCGGGTGATAGAAACATGGAATGGCTACGTTTCAGGAAATTGAAGTATTTACCATGGCACCTATTGAAAATTTAACAATGGAAAAAAAAAAAAACCTAGGAAGGACATGAATGTGAAACAAAACGTGAATGAATATATTGGACACGAATCTTTAACCTTAAATGATGTTGAAACACCAATGATGGAAAATTTTAAACACACATATGTATCTAAAACATAGATATGGAATGAAGATTAAAGTAAATGATTGTTGTGATTATGAATGCATATGTTAAAGATTAGATGTAAATGTGAATGTATTATAATGGATCAATATGGTATAAGTAATTGAATACCACTTTGTTTCCTTGCATGAATTGTTCGAATGTGCAGTAGGAAATAATGTTGAAGTTTGGATCACAAACAAAGGTACGCAAATTCTTCTTTATGTTTGTTTTTTAGTCTCAATCAAAAAATTTACAATGTAAGAGATGCCAAATGCTTGGTGTTTCTACGATTTTCCCAACAAACACTGATTTCCATTTCGAAAGTTCCTCAAACACAATATCAGCCTTTCATCAAGTTTCATTGTCACAGAACACCATGTCAAGTTCTAATTTATTTTTCTTGTCCCCATTATCTCCTTTTAGTTTTTTGGGAGTTGATGTTGGGGTATGTAACTCCTTTAGATTAGTACCCAAATTTTTTGACGATGAACATCTATCCAAATGTCCATTCATTTTGATTGTTCATTCTTTAGATCATGACCTGAATGTAGAGATTGCGTCCATGAACAAGGGATGAAATTTTCAGAAACATGTTTCAAAACATGATAATTGTTGAACAATTTTATAATTTGTCGTTGAAACATAAACTTATGTATTGGTATCATAACATGTTTCCTTATAATTGATGGAATGTTGAAACATGGAATCTAATTTGGAATGAAAACTGAAACATGATATTTTTGTTGGAGAAGTTTGAAACTTCTAGAATTTTAGGGATGGAAAAAAAACTTAGTATTTCGAAACATGTTTCACATGAATTAATATGAACTACTTTTTAATTAAACATTATAAATTAGACTAATACAATTATTAATTGAACCTTGTCAAAACTTAAGGAAACATTACAATGTTGCAAATTCAAATAGAAAAGGTGTGATCCAATACCACTATGTTGTGGTTTTTCCCAAGTGACAGGTTCTTGCAAAGTTGGCGCTCAAGATTCCTCTGTAGTTTCAAAACTTGTTTGATTGCTTGGCCTCCATGTTTCATGAAGCATTTCTTATGGACAACAACAAATTCTTCTTGAACTTCATCATGAATCTCCAAGGGCGAGGTTTTCTCCTTCTTGCACTTGTGTTCAAACGTTTGTATTGGCTATAAAGTTAATGTAGTTGAAGGGCGACTACTCCTTGGCTTCGACAATGCATTTGCCTTCACCCTATATTCTAGAATGTTTTCACCCTTTGCAAAATACGCACCTTCTGATGCGTTTTTTAATGGTGGGTACAACTTCAGTTTGGGAGGATTCCTTTCAAAATCACTAGCTTTGTCATACCCTTTCTTTTGGTGTTCATTGATCCTCATCTTTGAGTTCTTCTTGCAATGACAATAAACACAAATAAGTTATTCCTTCTTGTCCTCTCAACAATGACTGTGACATTCTTTAAGTAATCACAGCCACTCCTCACGAATGTAGGTTTCCACAAAATTTGTTTTGTCTATTTTCACATTTTCTACTATTATGTCTATTGTTTTGCTCTCCACATTTCCTCTCTTATATCAAGATTAATTCGGCTTTTGTGCTAAGAACAATGGAAGACCAGAAGAAAGGAACATTATGCCTAGAATGTTTTACATTTGAGTTGGAAGAAGAAAAAAAATTCACAATTGTAAGAAAACCATAAAAAATTACAAAGAAATTAAACCCTAACTGAATCGAAACTTGGGTGTGCATGTTCGTTCATTGTGATGATTGACATGTGACACATCCCACTTGTAATCAATTCCTACTTAAACTTTAAAACTTATTCCATTACTTTCATTAATTATCATGATAGAGTAGTCCGGTGAAAGTTAGGTGAAATGTGGGAATGTAGAAAAAGGTCTAAAGCATGGGGGAACATGGAAGATGGGTACATGGGGCCAAAATACAGCTCTTGAAATGTTACATGTTTCAGTGAGGATATGTTTCGAGGTTCGAACTACCCGAGCATCAAAACATGTGCCAAGCCACCTGTCGAAACGTGACATGTTTTGATGGGTGGTAGGTTTCAAGGTTCAAGTTTCAAAGCTCATGTTTCATGGCACACAATTCTCGACTAATCGAAACAAATGTCAAGCCACCATCGTGTCAATTTGCTTTGGGGCCCATTCTGCCTATGCATGGAAACCCACACCGGGCTGCCTTGAAGCAATAAACACATTTAGGATTTGTCACTGAAATAACGTTGAGGGTGCTGAGTAAGTGACCCAAAAATATTTCTCACATCCAAGTTTCGTTATTTACTTTTTTCCAACCCCGCCCCTAAAACAAAAGCTGGGACTGCAAATACGTAGGAGACTACGTAGAGCAACCCAATTGAACCAATCAACAGCAGGTGTAAGCCTGCGCCAAAACCAGTTTCCTCAGCCAACCCAACATGTTTTGACTTTTCTTCATCCAATTTTGATTTGCAGGGTCAGATTCTGAGCACTGGTGGAGATGATCTTACCATGTTTTTTTTTCTTTTTGTGGAAAGAGTGTGCAAATTCCAGTGACATGTAATCGAAACTCTTATTTGGGGGATTTTTTGGAATCCTTTGTATGGTCATGCATGGACCATTCCAAAGAAAATTTCATAAATAATTATTTCATTTTAAAGCATAATTATTTCTTTTTTTGTCCCTCTGTCTCTGTCTCTCTATATATATAACTTTCTTAATAACTATCTCCCACCTTTCCCAATAACTATTTCATTTTTTTCCTATCCACCAACATGGATATGAAAAAAAATTAACATGTGTCTTTTCATGTCCATGAAATGTATATTAATTTAAATCAAATTTGACATTGACATCAATAATGATGAATTATTGAAAACTGTATGAAAATATTATAAAATAATAAAATAATTGTTCGTCACTGGTAGTGCACAATAACATGGAGCTCAAGTAGGTTTATGGCTACTTATTGTTAGTTCTATTAATTTGTTGGGAGGGAGAGAGGGAGAGGGTGCACCCAGAGTTGCATGTGTGTGGCCAATGAGACAGTTTTATTGGCCCATCACTCAAAAACGAATTAAATTTTTTGACATTCCCAAAATAAAACCACATTGAAGCTTTTATTAACTTTGTGCAAACCTGATGGGATAAATTGTAATGGTATTGGGTGCTTGTTGCATCACCAAGCAAAATAAAATAAAATAAATCAAGAGATTGTGTCATTAACTTTTGGTTTAATCTCACTTTGAGTTGCCATCTAGGTGACTACCAACCCATTGTCAGGCTACCAATTCACTAGTTCCTCCTCTCCCAAAAACCAAACAAAAAATCAAAGGCTCCCTAGACTCAAATTGGTGGATGAACCCAAAACCAAATTGATTTTGGTTACTCCTTGCTAACCTATCATTGTGGGGTTCAAGGACAGGTTCTATGAAATAATGGGTGACTATTAGGCAAGTAGATGCATGTACATTGTTCATGGTTTGTACAGGCATAATAGGGGGCTAATGGCTATTACCTAGTAGGTAGTAAAATTAAATACCAAGCAAACTACCATGGTTAGCAATGGAACTGGAACCCAATGAAAAAGTTATGTCCTATCAACCCACCATCCATTCCTCATGTTAAGGGGGAAAAAAATGACAAATGACAAAGATGTCTCAGCCCTTTTTTTTTCCTCTCTAAATTTAGCAATTTGGCTATTAAAAAGAAATTGGTTTTTTACTCACCACATTTCTATTTTATTTTATTTTGGAATTATTTCCATATTTCTCTATTGGGTTGTAGAATGTAGCCCAAAAATGTAAAGGAAATCTTTAACGTTTTTACTTTCATATCCTGTGTATAGCCAAATTTGGCTAAACTGTATTATGGATGATTGCCAGTTCAGCTACATCAGAAGTATGGGAGGGGGAAAAAGAAGAAAAAAAAAAACTCTGAGATGTCCCATAGACTTCATAATTCCTTAATGAATTTGGTAGCTTGTCCCATGCTCATTTATTTGTTGGGAACTGACTACCAAAAGATCCATTCAATCTAAGGACTGGATAAAGTGTCAGCAAGTTTCACCCGCCAACAAATCAGAACACCATTATTGCACCCCAGTACAGCACCCATATCAATTCAACATTAGCACAGGTACCTACCCACTTTTCAGAAGAAAGAACCAGGGGGTAAATTCCGGGTATATCAACCCTTGGACTGGCAATTCTATAAAAAAAAAACACAAAAAAAACACTTTGGATCCGCGTGGGTGTGGTTCTTTGAATTTCTAAGGAATCATTGATTTCCTTTTTATTAAAAATATTTCAGAATCAGAGAACCCTTTGGTTCCAGTTCCATTGAAAAATTCAGAAGCAAAGAACCACTATTATTATTTCAAAAACCGGTAGCGTATAGGATGTTTTGGGGATGTTTTCATGAAAGAACCGGTGGTTCTCTTTCTCTCTGTGGTTCTTTTATCTTTTCATTTTTGAGAATCACGGTTATATACCAGGTCTTTGAATATTTTGAGAACCAGCAGGTAATTGGGCATATGTACACAGGTAGATAACCAGGGGTCATCTGTCCCTCGTCTTAAGAACCACCCAACACCCGTTTAGACCGGTTATGGGCGGTTCTTTACTTTAATGAAGAACATCTGGTTTTGGGTCTGAAAAATAAACTAGAATGGTCCCAGCTCTGGTTCCACATATAACTTTTGAACATGGTGCAGAAACATGTTGGCATTGTCAATGATTCTTTCATCATCTATTTACTATACCCAATGGATGAATGTCTTGCATTGCAAAGTGTGACCATTGTTGTAAAATTTCAAATTACAACTAATTGTTTTACAGAAGAATCTTGGCACGCCGCCACTAGCCACAATACTCATGATTATTGCACAAACTAATTGGATCTTGATTACCCTTGTTCTTCAATTTGAAATTATAGCTAAAAATAGTGTTTTAAATGATTAAAAAATTTCACAATCACCACCCATTACAAATACCTTAGAGCTCTAATGAACATCTAGTTTTCTTTTTATTCTCACAATGAGGATTTACAAGTATTCTATCTTACGTTAGAAGGGGGACATGCATAGAATGCTTAGAAAACAAGTCTTCAACTTGCAAATTATTTTGAAATTTGTTGTTTGATGTGACGTGATGTTTGCAATGAAATTTGGTGTTTAATCTTTTTCAAAATTTTAAGTACTTTGGGATAAAAAACTACATATTATCATCACCATTTCAAAGGATAATTGGTATCAATCCAATGAAAAAGGTGACAATATGGTGGATGATATTGGAAGCACACAATTTGTTTAGGAACCTTGTGTTGCTACTAGGGAAAATGACATAATTCAATCGCTGAAGGCAATAATGTAGGAACCTTTGCCTCATCCATTTAAAAAATCTAATGGCACGTGGTTGCCTCATGTAACACATGCAAATTGCATGTACAAGCAATGTGAGATTGCACTCATTCCATGGGATTGTCTTATGACTTTGTAAAAGGGAATATAAAATTGAAAATTCCCCTTACAAGTTTACAATGATAAAGGACCATGTCGAATCATCTCACCCTAAACACTTTCAAGCATCCAAAAGGAGCAAACAATGCATCATTTGTTTCCGAGTCGGAAAACAACCAACATACCATCTAAATGGTCAATTTGTTGGGAATATGAAACCATTACTTATGTTTAGTTCATTGACCATGTGATTGTATTGCACAAGTCATATTGTAAATGAATAATGAAAGGAAATGAAGCATAATGATATATTCACCAAGCAAAAGAGGAGAAAGTTGACATTAAGTTTGCAAAATCTAACTTGCAAGCTGAAATAATAACACTAAAATTGAAAAAAAAAATGGCAAGTATGTGAATTAAGTGTGGTTATCAAAAATGTTTTCTTGCAAAGTAACCATACTTAAAACATGAATCTATATTAGTTGATCTACAAGATTGTTAAATAGAAAAACAAACAATGTGTGGTACAATTATCATCAAATATTGAAATATTTTTGGTTCACAACTTTTGAATGTTATGCATGTACATTTAATGGGGTTCATAAGGCAAGGTCTCTCCCCAATTCAAGTAATGGTTCAACACAAGGCATATGAAATAAAGAAGACATTAAAAAATGAACATGTCACTCATGACACCTTTGTTTTGCCTTCTAATGTGGGAACCTTGGAAAGAAGAGATTTGATGAGTTATGATAGGTGCAATCACAATTGAACAAGCCAAAAAGGGCATTGGATGTTAAAGATAATTAGTCAAATATTTATGTTTTGCCATTTGAAACCATGACAATCATGGCAAGTTCATTTTTCACTCATATGAATGTCAAAAATTTCAAACTAAAAATCCATTTGATCAAATTTAAAAATTAGGTTCTAATTTAAGACATTTGACAATGAAGACCTATCGTGTCAAAAGGAGACAAATTTGCAAAGGAATATCAAAAGGACTCATATAATTAAAAAATTGATGGAGGAAAAAAAATGATAAATACCTGTTAACCACACTAAGAAAAAAACTCCCAACTTAAATAAATGTGGATTTTTTCACTTAAAAAATTCAAAGAACTTCTCAAACTTGTTTTAAATTTTTAAAATAATTTCAAAAATCATTTACCACATATAAATGGGGTATATGTACATGATTTATTAGGAAATGTTATAGTTTATAATACAAAAAATTTAAAATACAATGTAAAACATACACTTTTGGTTATGATTTCAAATTGTGATCATTTTTCAAAACAAAACACCAAATCTACAAGGAATCTATACAAAGTTTAAAATTCATATTTATTCAACAATGATTAACAAAAAAAAGTGATGTATTGAGACAATTATAAACATTTTTTATAATAAGTTGCAAATGATTTCATTCAACAATTCATTTATATGAAATAGTTATTTGGGGGCAAAATGAGATATAATCCTTGTCTAAAGTGATGCCATTGCCTCATTGTATCACATTTGGACCTTGATAAAGACATACTAAGGATCTAATTAATGTAAATATGTGGGTTATAAATAGTAATCCCAATTTTGTGTTCTATTATGTACAAAATGCCCTTATAGATTGAATCTACCAATTTAATTAATACAATGTTCCCTTCACATTGAGAATCCAAACATTGTGGCAATTTGAGATGATCTACATTTGGATATGGGAATTCACTATCATTTTATGAAACATTTGCCACAAAGTAAAACAAGGTATGTATTCAATGTATATAAAGTTTTTATGTATCATATGCAATGGACATACATTGTTTCGTGTATCCGATTCACATTGAATGTAAATTTTGTGTGAGGATGTGGTTTGTGCAAAACTTCATTTCTATACATCAAAACAAAGGTCTAATTTTTGCAATATTCTTTTACACTAACCTTTGTACACCATGATGGTTCTTTAATGAATGGTAGAATGGAATTCCAATTGCATTCATTATCATTGGGAAAAGACAAGAAAAGAGGGAAAGTAGACAATGTGAGCAAGAAAATGTACTTTTATTTTAGTACATTTTATATTATTTTGGGCGAAATTTTTATTTATTTTCATGTAATGTTTTGTGAAACACATAAAATGATTTTTTGACACAAAACTTTTAACAAGATTCTTGTTACCTTCAAAAGGGAGTAATTTTTTACACAAATATGTTTTTCACACACTTATGGTTGTTTGAATGAAAAACATCATCCATATGTTTTTTGTGAAGTCACATTAGTGGATTTTTTCACATGGAGTTGAAATGGTACAATTAATTCATATTCAATATATGACTAAGTATTTCATCAAGTTTGACCATTGTTTGAATGGTTTTTGGAATATATTTACACTTTGCAATATATTGTTAAAAGTATTATATTTTCACAAATATTTTTAAAAATCATTTAATGTTAATAATAATTTAATTTATCTTGAAATTTTTATTATTTGGATATTGAACTACCTTATTCTAAACACAATTTATAAGGACCCTTTTCATATTGATTTGGTGGAAGTTCAAACACACAATTTTGAAAAACAAATTTTGTTTACCATAATGTGCTTTCACTTATAATGACTTTGAACCTATTCTACAAGCATGATCACGACTAATGATGGAAGGTTGGATGTTTAATGTTATCATTGCCAACAATGCTCAAGCATAATTAATGTTTTAAGGTATGAAGATTGACTTACACAACATGATACTTATGGCCATTCAATATTCATAATATTTTGTTTATGTAACAACAGTTGGCCAAGTGTGAAAATATTATGTATTTTTGGGTTGTGTGTAAAACATGGGTAGAAAATGTGGTAAAACAAATTGGAAGCACAAAGGAATGTGAAAAAATATTATCCGTTCTTAATGGAATAATGTATCTACAAGGATGTTTTATTCATGCATACCCTATTTGACGCACTCCCAACTCTTTAAAGGACTCAAATGTGAGCCCAAGTAGAAAACAACGGAAGAAGGAGGAGTCGGAACACGCTCCCTAGCTCACAACACTTTGAAGGGTAGAGGGGCATGTTAGAGTTTCGGGATGGGACTAGGAAGAGTTGACAAGCTTCACTCACTCACACGGGCTTGCACACAACCCACACAAAGTGGTTAGTGCATAGTTAGAGCACCCTTGGTGCTAGGACGAACCACGGGCAACACGGAC
>Ga0209611_10004283_pt1 | contig 24465 bp, 12 predicted proteins | sample S1TSphgellanicum_3_FD_187693 | JGI IMG/M metagenome (GOLD analysis project Ga0209611, IMG submission 187693) | Host-associated microbial communities from peat moss isolated from Minnesota, USA - S1T2_Fc - Sphagnum magellanicum MG (SPAdes) (version 2) | ecosystem: Host-associated > Plants > Peat...
TTTTTAAAACAACAAAAAAAAAAAAAATTTGTGGGAGATATTGATTTTTTAAGTGATTTCTTCCAATCAAAATTTCAAATAAATTCCAAAAAACCAGGTTTTGGAAAGGAAAAATCAGTTGAGGATGCAGTAACACCAGTGCAATCAATCACAAGTTCTTTGATTTTGATTAAAAGCATTTCAAATGTGTTTAGGTTGTGTGAGCTTTATAAGCCCACTTCACCCAAGGCCTTACTTATATAATCAACTCACAAGGCAAAAGGATGCTAACACACATGGCATAGACACTAGCTAGATGTCCAAATTCCCATGTTCTTTTTCTCACATTTTCACGGCCTTCTTCATCTATTGAATCAACCCTTTCATTCATTCCCTCCCTTCATTCTCACATGTTCTTCATCTCAACTTATTCTTTATTATCATCTATTGTGTTACTTGAGTTGCATTGTGTGTTGTTTATTGTCATATTCCTTGTTTTGTTTTTTTATATCATACTAATGTGAACCCTGTGCATAATGCATAGGTGTGTTATTTCAACAATGTTTGGTTGATGTTTTTGGTTTTTTAAAAAAACTTTTCTTTTCAAACAATTGTCCGTGGCCCGGGCGTCGGGCCTAGGCACCGTTCTCGGGAGACGGGCTGATTGCTTCCGAGGCCTGTCTAGTCCGGTCTAGGGTAGGGTGGTAGGTACTTAGGATGATCCCATGGCTTCAACAAGCTCTGTGACCTAGGCTAGTAGGTACCTACTACCTACCCTACAAATAACGCCTATCAGTTGAATATAGCCTTGTCACTGACTGACAAACAGACAAACAGACTTGCTGAATTAATATATTAGATTTCCCTTTCATTGCACAATAGAATGTTGAATTAATTGTGTTTTGTTGTGGTGATTAGAGAGTTTTTTTCATATTTCAATTTTTTTTTGGTCAAGTTATTAAAACTTTCATCCTATGCATCATGATATAGATGTTTATCTTCCGAACCTTGATATAAACGTTGCGTGTAGGAATGAAATTAAGCTTTGAGTTTAGTTTTTTTATTTCTTCAATAAAATTAGAAATCATATTTACCTATTACAGTTATCACTAAAATGATCTTTGATAATTAATGAAATATTGAACCTTTTTATTGACTTTCAATTTATAGATTCATTATTATCAAGCATTGGAAAGGGACAAAGTTGGTGCATGGTTAACATTTTCCCTATTTGGGTAATGTTTAAATTTTTAAAAAAGGTATTATTTTTAACCAATCCCATTGAGTTAATTCATGTTAGACAATAACCATATTAATGTTGTGGATTTGACCTAGCTTGTGCATGCATAGAATATACATAAGGGGTTTTTATTTATTTTAGGGTCAACAACCATTAACCCATTTTGAACTAGTGATGATAATTCATTGAAACCAATTTCGATAAGATAACTTATGATTCCATAAGTCTTCCTTTGGACAATTATAAACTATAATTAGTTGATTTCGAAGTAAAGAAGAATGGAAAGGTGTTTTTCTTGGATCTATGTATTTTCAAAGGTTCTTCATTCAACAACATATTTGTAAACAAATTTGCAATACTTTCAATGGGTGAAATCAGAATCAAGTATATAAAAAAAAACCTTTGAGAAGTTGTAGTCATATTTTTACATATAAATACATGAAAGTAAAGTCAAAACCTTTTCAATTGTTGTCAAACTGTTATGGTGTTAAATATTAAATTTAGAGCATATTGTATACAAAGTTTGAGAAACTTTAATGTACTAAAAATAGGTAAAAAATATTAATGATGATCAATTGATGAAAAAAATGAATTGATTTTTTTCATCAATTAAGTTCCATTCAAATGAAAATATTGAATGACATTGCATGTTATTTCAATAAATTTCAAATTTTTAATTTTAATTCAAATACATTGGATTCAATGAAAAAAAAATCATTGAATTATATTTAATTCAAATTTAATTGAAGAGAAATGGGATGTAAATGGATGTAAAAGGTATTGAAAATCTATTCATCATGATTATGGTGTTGGAAAAAACAACTTTGAAAGGATAAATTTAAAAAAACACCTTTCCATTTCTCTTTACTTGGGAATGCACTAAAAAAATGCCAATTTGAAATTTTCATCTAAAATGATGACTTATGGAACCTAATGTTTCTCTACTTACACTAACTCCAATGAATCATAATCACTAAAATTAGTTAATATGATTCATTTTGTTAAATATTATGAATAAAAATGTCATTTGAAACATCCTTGGGTAGCTTGGGGTTTGTCCCCGTATTATAATAACATAATATTCCTATGAAATTTGAGCAAATATATCAAATTATTCAATTTGATTACAATTTCCCCTAGTATTTTGACAAAAACATTTTTTGTATCTACAACACAATGGATTGAGGTGAGTTGGGCACAACTAGTGATAAGAATTGTGTTTTTTTCATCCTTGTGGCATTCCATCTTGAAATCAAAAATTAAAAAATAGAAAGTTGTGAAATTATTGTTGTTGTTTGTTTCTTTGCCATCGACAAAATCATGGTGCCACCAATATCAATGGATTGAATCAAAAAGAAAAATAAACCCAAATTAGATGTTTGAAGGGTGTCCTATCTAGTTCTTCATGCTCATGTCTTTTGAATTAGTTGGCACATTCAAAAGTTCCTTCAATGGGAGAAGATTCCATTGAGCCATCCAAGAAAAATCAATGAAGTTGACAACTTGGATTTCCTTTGTATAACGTTTGTTTCATATGAGTAAAACAAATTGTCCTTTTGATGTCAATCCTTTAACAAAAATTTATTTTACAAATTGTGTTGAAAATTGTGATATCAATCAATTCACCACACAAATTGTTCATTTGTCAGGCATTGAAATTTGTGGACACAAAAAAATATGAAATCATATACATGAGAGAATTTTCCCTATTCTATCTACAATAGGGAAAATATCTAGGTATTCAATTTCTAGCACAATTTTTGTTGACAAATAGTTGTTGTCATGGTGAACCAATATTGGGTGGTCCTTAAAATTTGAAGGAAAAATCATATTGAGTTCTTATTTGCCTACATATGAAAGAATGTTGGCAATTATAAACTTTTAAAGAACAATTAAGCCAAGACACATCAAAAGGAAAGAACTTTAATGAGGTAGCCCTTTGTTGCCTCTTGAACAAAATTTTGATTTCACATTCATTTTGCATGAAATAATTGATACTTCTTTTTAAAACTAAATCTTAAATTTTATTCAATTTGTTTAGCTAGATATTTTCAATTACTCATGCTATTAAAGCCTAGATTATGATGATGTAGATCTTTTTGAATGTGAATGTTTATTATATGTGTGTTGATTTTTCTTGTACTTATCATAAACAAATAGGGGTAAATGACATTTTACAATAATATGAAATTATTAAGATATTTTGTAAATCTTTATAACCAATGTATTACCAAAATCATAACATTGCATCTTCTATTTCAAATATTCCAAAATAAATTGAAAAAATAAACTTAAATCTACCAAAATTTACCCGTATTATCACAATACCTAGTAACTTATGCACTAATCATTTTTTTTTAATTGTCAAATTTTTTGACAAGACAAGATTATCATGTCTCAAATCAAGAAAGTGGCAATTGAAAATGTCAAACTTTGAACCATAATCTGTTACATTTTCAAAAGTTAAATAAGGAAAAAAAATTCTTTTTTAATAACCCATTGGACTTTAGTTATGACTATTGAAAACTTGTGCATCATATGTATGAGGTTTAAACTTTTTGGCTATGTGACATGGACCATATGTTGCTAGGTGTTAACTTTGTGGTTGTGGAACATGTCATATGTTGTAGTTTCAATCCAATAGTTATTTAAAATGGGATTTGTCTAGATAAAACAAATCCTCTTTTCATTGGCCATTGAATCTCACATATGAAATTTATCATCGTTGCCTAAAAACATGAATTTTTTAAAAAGTAAAACCTTGAATTGTGAAATGTTATTATTTTGAGTTAAATTATTAACCACCTTGATTTAGGACCATGCTCTGTACCAAAGTTTTTTGTATGGAAAATTTCATCAAAATGTGAAAAATGAAAATAAAAATGGAATGTTCTATTACAATATTGCCAAATTTCAAAGGAAAAAATTGTTGCATTTGGACTTTGATTTTAATTTGGTAGCATTTTGTAAAGATTTTTTTAAAAATAATATTTTAAAAAGCTTGTTGCCATTTAATTCTAAATCCCTTTTGGGATGTTGGCCAATGATGCAACATCAAAAACTTGAAAAAGATATCACTACTAGGTATTATGGTGTTTTTATCTTCATATTTATGCCATTAACTTCAAATTTCTTATTATTTTCATCACCAATAGAAGGTGTTATTTTAGGTATACATATGCATGTGTGTGTATATATTTGGGCTCCATGCTATTATGCACTACTAATGACAATCAAATTTTTTTCTTATGTTTTCATATGGTTTTCAATAATTCATCATTATTTATTTCAATGTCAAATTTAATTTGAAGTAGTATAAATATCATTGACATGAAAAACCACGTCTTAATTTGCCATTTCATATATCAAAAGTTCTGAGGCCATAAATTCTTATTGATTATCATGCAACTTTTGGATTTTTGTGAGTTCATATGTCAATGTATAAATTTTTGCACTATTACAGCACACACAATTTATGTGCGGATTGCTCATTATTCACATTCAAATGCATGTAATCTTAATTCCATGCAAAGACCATACATTAAAAAACAATGCAAGTTTATCATGAATATTGATTGCATGAATTGTGCAATCTTTGAATATCAAAACACACAATTTAAGTGTTATGATGAAGGTGTCATTGCAATAAATATAGCTACAACATTGCTTACACAATGTTTTTGTTTCAATTAACACAACATGAAATCCATGTTGCACCTATAGATCTACATATTCGTAATGTAAAAATAATGTGACTTTGTATCAAATTCATAGCATTTGAAAATTTTCTCGAAAAAGGTGTTTTAATGTGTGACAAGCAACCCATCAATCCCAATAAAAGATGCACAAGAAAAATTGGTAGAGAGGAAGAGAATTCAGAAATTAACATTGAAACAATAAATGAAATTTATAATATCAAGACATTGAAATATATTATACATCAAATTTCTACTTGAATTACTTGAAATAGAATACACAATTACCTTTCTACCTACTTTGCAATCAACTAAAACTTCAAGAGATTTAAACAATAACCTTATTATTTTTCAACAATAAGCTGAAAAATATTGGGACAAGATATGATAAATCCATGTCTCATACATGCTTCTTTTGCACCAACTTTGCCCTTGTTGTGATCTATTGTTTACTCATTGTGTTGTACTTTAAAATTAATTTTCATGAGAAGGCATTCATTCACTAAAATTGATGAGAGGCAATGATAGTTTCCAACAACATTTTGGAGGTGCCTTTTGCATGCCTATTTCAAAAAGAGGGCAATAAGTGCATAATTTGCTACAAATGTTGCATGTGAAAAGACTAGTTAGTTTCTGCTAAAAACCACATCCATGAAATGCCTTTTTCAAGATTTTGTGACATTATTTGGTGTTCACTATAGTTGAACCAATGGGAGCACATTATTCGATTGAATGTTGTTGATTGAATAGTTTTAAACTAAGACTTGAATTACAAACCTTTTAATATTATTAAATTGGGGTCCACCCACTCTATGTCACAGACACCATTTTCACATGACAAATGGAGTTCATTCATATGAATGTTCATCCATGATTCATAATTAACTTTTAATTCAATCGTAGTTAACTCCTATTTCATTCCTAATTAATTCCCAGTTCAACCTTAATTACTTCAAGTTCATTTTTAGTTAACTCATAGTTTAATTTTGGTTAATTCATAGTTTATTTTTAGTTGATTCAATTGTCTCATAATCAATTCATAGTTATTTTAGCTCACTTATAGTTAATTCTTAATTCACTTGTAGTTAAGTCATAGTTAATTCGTAGTTCATTCTTAATTAACTTCAGATTCATTTTTAATTAATTCATAGTTTATTTCTAATTAATTCATAATTTACTTATGTTCATTCTTAATTAACTTCGAATTCATTTTTAATTAACTCATAGTTTATTTCTAATTAATTCATAATTTATTTCTGTTCATTCTTAATTAACTTTTAGTCAATTCATTAAAAAATTTAATTCATTTATAGTTAACTCTTAATTCATTCTTAATTAAATCATGATTAACTCAAGTTCACTTGTAGCTAGGAGGCCTCTTTAAAAAATAAATCACTACAACAAAAGGTGTCCCTGTACGTTAAGTGATTACATTAGATTTTGAATGAATTCATTGGTTTCAGTAAACGGGGATTAGTTTGAAAGTAGTGAATTCACTGGTCTAGTGAACAAGGCCTAATGAATTGCACCCACATTTTGTAGTAATGTTTGATTAGTGGACACATGAAAACTTCCATGTATTATGAGAAAATGTAGGGTTTTACAACTAGGCTTACAACCGGGTTTTCTAATTGCAACAAACATTTGGAACTCATGGTATTTATACAACCTTGACTGCTATCGGACAAGTTGCAATAGTTGCAACAAACACCCTATGTCGTATACAATATCATATATATGATGCAACTCGCATGCAATTATATGGAACTTATCTACAACTATTTTACAACTAATTCAACAATTTTTTTTTTTCATTATTTCATTCATCCATTTCATGTGAATGGATTCTATCTCAATCCTTTGCAACTCATTTACAATTATTTTACAACTAGTTCAACAAGTATATTCCTTTATTATTTCAATCATTCGTTTGACAAATGGATTCTAAATATTCTTATTTTTTGTAACTTATTTACAACTATTTTATAACTAGTCTAACAAAAACTGTATATATATATATATATATATATTTCATTCATCCATTTGAGCAATGAATTTTGTTCCTATCTTTTGCAACTAATTTACAACTAAAAATGAAATGAAAATAAAAGATTTAGTGACTAATTTGCAACTAGGTGTTTAAATTTGGGTTTCAAAGCAATTGCATGGTAATTGATTTTAGTAATACTAAATAATTAAATTGCAACTTACAATACAATTACCCAGACTTCACACAACCATTATCATGTTGTCCTAATTATAATAGATAATGTTGAATTGCATTGGACATCCTATTTATAAACATGAAATGGTTTTGAAACTTTAAATGCATTTACATTCCATGTTGAAGAATACATTACAAAAAATTTAGAAAATGTTTTTATCAAAAGATAATTTAACTATGAATCTAAATATAATGCCCAAATCATATGTAACATTTTATTTTTTTTCGATCTAAACAAAAGGTTAGACCGTAAAAATGATGACCCACAACAATCAAATATTCTCATTTAAAACATTATGTTTCATAAATGGATGTTTTCTTCTATTTTTGTTGAAATGGAGCTTAAGTTATGCAATTTCTTTAATGCACTTTATCTATTCAAAATTTTCCATGCTATGATATTTAATTCCACATGTGAAGTGAAATCAATAACATATAATAACATTGTATTGTCAAAAATATGTAAATAATCCCTTCAACTTGAATAAAATTAGTTTACAATTATACTACCACTAGCATACAACTTGTTTGTCACTAAAATGCAAGGTATAAAACATTGATCCAAATTAAACTATAATTGTTCACTTGTAAATATAATCAAATATTGTGTTTACAATCACGTAAATTGAATTATAATTTTAGGTATTTAAAAAAAAATCTTACCTTGTATACATAATTTTGATGTTGATGGATTGAAACATATTGAAATGCTCCATGAAAGTAAATTTTTTATCTAGCTTTTTTGAAGATTCAAAATCTCTTCCCAAACCAAACATGAATCTTTTAATTCATTCGACTTTCCTGCTCAGTTTTCCATGAAAAATAGACATATTTCGTTTTTACTAAACTTGTCCCTTTTGATTTATTTTCTCATTACAGAAAATTATTATCAGTCCTTTTTTTTAAAAGGATTATAGGGGTTTTTTTGACAAAAAATTTTCATTCCTTTATTGCCAGGGATGTTGTTTTCTTCAAATAACTTCATATTTTATATACTAAGTTGTTAATTCAGCACAAAAAACCAAAATTGGTTATTTCTAAGAGATAGTAACAATCTATTTACTATTTAATAAATCAATTTAGGAAATGTATTAATATGAGTGTCATATATCAAACTAATCTTCAATTATGTTTCTTCACACGTGTCATATGGAAACATTGGGGGGAAGAAAACAAGTTCATCGTTATAACATAAAAACAACAAAAGTAGGAATAAATTTTTTTTGACATCTAAAACCAAAAGTAAGAACTTTGAACATCCAAGAATAAAAACAATAACCTTTAACATCAAAAAATAAAAGTAAAAACCTTCAACATCCAAAAGTATGAAAAATAATTTTCAACATTGAAAATAAATATCAAAACCCTTCAACATTCAGAAATAAGAGCAAAAACCTTCAACCTCTCTAAGAACAAAGACAAAAACCTTTGACCTCAAAAAGCAAAAACAAACGTCTTCAACTTTTTTAAGAGTAAGAGTAAGAACCTTCAACCTCTAAGAGCAAAAATAAAAATATTCAACCTTTTTAAGACTAAGAATAAGAACCTTCAACCTCCAAAAACAAAAGCAAAAGTTTTCAACCTTTTTAAAAACAAAAACAAAAACCTTCAATTTCCAAGAGCAAAAACAAAAGCCTTCAACTTCTTTAAGAACAAAAACAAAAACCTTCAACCTCCGAGAGCAAAAACAAAAGCGTTCAACCACTTTACGAGTAAAAATAAGAACCTTTAACCTTCAAGAGAAAAAACAAAAGCCTTTAGTCTTCAAGTTATTCAAACAAATAATATAATTTATAACAACCTTTGAGCTTTAATTCTAAACTAAACAAACAAAAATAATCTTAATTATAGCACATGATATGAAAATTACATCACAAAAAGACTAGAAAATACACAAAATGTTTGAATATTATTATTTTTTAAATCATTTTGATTTTATTGACAATAAATCTAAGTGTGTGAAGGTTGTTGATGCATTGGGGCAAATTTATTGATATATTACCACATGTCATTTGCTTAAAGGTTTCCTACCCAAATTTCAAAATTTTAAAGTTCAAATTTTTAATTGAAATATAGTTGCATATTAGTTATAAACTAGTATATATATCGAAATATCATATATATTGGGTGGTGGAAATGTATACACGTGGCATGATCGTATGTGTTACTCAAGGCTATACATTTGTTACAGAGTAACTGTTGATTAATAAATAAATTTATTTTAATTGTGATGTAGTTATTACATGTGACTAAAGTGCAACTTGTCAACAAAGTCAAACATGGTTGACCATATTCATATATACAATGCATACATTGTATTATATAAATATACATCTTGCAACTAATTTACAACTATAATCCAACTATTTGATTTTCTAACATGGCATTTTATTTATTTATTTGTCATATTTCCATGGGACAGTTGCAATGTAGTTGTATATTAGTTGTTTTGGAGCTCTAGTTGTAGGGTAATCTAGTTGCTGCGGGCACAATTTTTCATAGTGATGGAAGTTTTTTTGAAATAAGTCCCCAAAGAATATAAATAAAGGTAGGATTCCCCAATTACCTTTAGTATGTTCAACATTAATCTAAATTACAATCTTATTCTATAATCTTGTTATGTTATTTTTGTGTTTACGTTTGTTTACTTCATTGCAATAAAAATCTATTTGTATTTTTAGTCCTACATGTTTTGTGTTCTTATTTTGGTCCCTTTGTTTTAAACTTAAACTTATATTTAAGTTCTCTATTTTGGTAATTTTCATGCTCATGACACTTTAATAGGAACCACACCCGCCCCCTTAAACCTATTTTTTTCACTATTTTTTTCATTAATGTTTTTCATTTTTAAAAATATCATTTTTTGATATTAAATATACTAAAGTTTGTTTAATACTATTAAGTTAAGGTTTATATATTTAAAAATCCAAAATTATGTCATTTAAAAAAAATCAAATTGTGTTTTAAGTGCTTTGATTGTTTAATTACCTTTTAAAAACATTAGTTACATATCATTAAAAAATTTATTGTATATTTTTTAGTCGTTAGATCAATTTTTAAAAACTGGTATTTATATCAATATATTAAAAATAAAATTGTATAAAAACAAATGCATTTGTAATTTATTTATTTTTTACAATTTGAAATACACACAATTAAATAGTGGTTATGAATACTAATGGGACATGTTACTGCAATTACACCCATTGACACTATCATCATAAATTTATCCTCTATTGTATAATGAAACATTAATATGTCCAAAAAAAACCATAAGTTCAAAATGTTTTGTTCAAAATAACTTAAGTTGACCAAATGTTGAATTAAAGTGCATTTGGATAATGGTGAGTTAAAGTCCTCCATTTTTGGTGAGAATGTGGTTATCATATTCCATAAGAATGAAACACCTTGATAAGTTTACTAAATAAAATGATGATACTACTAAATCATGGACAAAATATTTTAAGATATTTGGAATGTTGTTTCAACCTTTTTGTAATATGAATACTAGTCCAATACTAATGTTGATGTTGATACACATTCCTTGGGATGCACAATGAGAAAATGTAATGATAATCTCTCCTTACCAATCATCCATGGTGTTAGCATTGTTCCATTCCATTAAACATATAAAAAGGAAAAAATGTAATTATCAAACCCTAATGAACAAAGGGTGATATAAATGGAATATATATAATATTATTGCCTGTAAAGCACATGCTTTGAATCATCTCTATTGCTTCCTCCTCGTGAGAACTATGACCAACCACGGCAAAATCTATTCCAACAACTTGAATGGCACCATTTTTAACCTTTGGTAAAACATGGTATTTTGTTCCTTCTCTTTCAAATGCTTTCTTGATAGCTACAACCCCAAAGAAATAGCACAACAATGAAACACTTAGATAAATTACACAAATTTCAAAATTCATTCAAAAGTTGAACATAATAATGCACCAAACACTAGATTATTCGAGAGCACAAATATTAAACATAAGCACACACACATTTGAAAATTACTTGTGCATATATGTAATGACATAAGAGAAAAAACTTGTTGATAATGTATCAAGATGGAAATTTGTTTGCTCCAATCTCCTTTGAAAAATGATGTTGAATAGTTTCTACAATAAGCTTAGCTTGTTCACAAAGTTTTTTATACAATTGAATAGTTGTAGTGTTATTGTTCCTAACATTCATTTCATCAACTACAAAACATTATCAAATTAACCTTTTTAAAAATGTTTTAGCATGAGTAGATAGTTTCCTCTTCTAATTTCTAACAATTGTCAAAAGAAGCCAAATTCTCTTCCATAACACTATGAGTCCACTTACATTTATCAAATTATGACATAATGTAAGAGTTAATCCTTTTTAATTATAACTTTAACAAAATATTTTTTTTACAAAACAAATCAGTTCATGAATCTTGACACTTTTCCACCGTACTTCTTGTGTCTCCATCCTCACTTCAAGTACAACATGCATTTTGAAAACAAGAAAAAATGATTGATTAAACAAAAACAAAGCCCAACTTCTCAGAAAGGTAGATTTAAAAATAATCATTGATATTCGTGAACTGACATGATAGGTCACTTGGATGTTGCAGCAAATGTTTAAGAATGTTTACAAAGAGATCTTGATTCATACCATTAAAATCAACTTGAATAATATTGATAAAACATGGTAAAATGATTTAACCTACGTAGTCCTACATTGGTAAATATAATGCATAACTTATGGTACATGTCAAAGTTGCATACTTTAGTTATAAATTGTGAATGCTCAATAAATGATGACAACTTTGAGTTGATATTTTTCCTAGGATTTGTAATTGGCAAGCCTTATTTGAAAATTCCATTAATTTTTAATGCATAAAATTATGCCAACAAAAACCTCCTTGGAAAGAAACGCTAGAGACACATCATTGGCTACTAATTTTTGCATGGCTTTGTTCTATTGATGATCATGTAACATCTTTGTAAAATTTTCCAATGTGCACTTGTTGTTAGCACATTCTTACCTAATAGTAAACATTAATTACCATCCAAACATGTGAAATCATGTATTTCCATAAGATCAAAGTATGGGGAATTCATGTTGACAAACATTTCTAACCATACAAGTAAAGGTTTTACAATATTATAGGTGGAACTTTAAGTTATAGATGAAATCACCTTCTGTTGCACATTAATCATGTGGTTTGATGGGAACAAATAAACCTAAAGGGTCTTCAAGCCACTCAAATATGTGCACATTTCTCTTGTCACACACAATGTTATTCACTATGTAGAATGTTTTCAAAAAATATAATACTAATTGTTCTTCTACATGCTAGACCTTAATGTATTGCAAAAGGAGATATGAGTGGTATATTTGCATGATTTTTTTATGTGTACTACTAATAGTCTTCAATGACATGACATTACTAGTACAACTATGTACAACAATTATGAATTCCTAGAATTTGTGTTGGATCCATACCACATTATTGATGCCCATGTTAATTAATGTTTCCATGTTGATTAGTATCTCACCTTATCTAAGACTGATATAACACTAATGTATGCATTAAGTTATACCCACCACCAAATGTGGAAAAACATTGATAAACAAAATATTGACAAAAAAGGTTGTATTATGGAAATCCACACCTAAATCATTCTAAAACATTTATTTGGTGATCTATTAAACCTCATGGGGAAAAATACCTAATTCAACAACACACAATGAATTTTAAACTATAATTTAAGGAATGGTTGATGACTTAACTTTAACATTGGTCACAAGCATGTCCACAATCACCTCCTTCAAGCAAACTCACTTGTGTTGTAAGGAGAGACAAGGATCATCACAATACTTGCAATTGAAAACATCACAAATAGAGACCACACATGTTGAAACAACCATCCCTAATGCCTCATGATCATGTATTCAATATTAAATCTACTCAATTTCAATTTGCAACAAGTTCATTTTGGTTGTAAAAACACATAATAAAAATAGCAACACCCTAAGAAAATTCACCTTTGCACATATAAAAATGAACGTTTCAAACGACACACCCATCACAAAACTAAACTTGGGACAAAAATGAATTGCTATTACTTCTCCAACACCATATGGCACCTAATGCACATCAATAAGGTCCAATTTATGAACCAATACATTGATATCATAAAATAGTTAGTCTAAGCAAAAAAAAAGACTGGGTTCTTGTAGGTTAAATTTGACTAACGTTTCTAGTGCACCATTTTTTATTACTTTTTGTAAGATTATGATTTACTTACATTGTTAATTGACAACTCTAATAACTTTATCCATATTTACATTTTGGAATATAAAACATCATGCATGACTCAAACTACATGAAAACAAATGGAAGGAATCCTAATATTTGAAAAAAAATCCCAATATTGCAAAGTAAATCACCCACTCTCTATGAACATGTTTCACAAGTAAACATGGTATGGAAAGTTCATCAAGAACACACAAGAGTAACCAATTTTCAACTTTCCCAACTTCTCACAATTAGTCATGTTTATTTATGTTAGCTTGAACAATGGAGTAAACAAGTCATACCTCCCATTGGCAAAATAAAATCTTGTTCTAAAGTGTTAAAATATCTATACCACAACAAAAAATAGTTTGATTTGGGTGAAACATTTTCCATGTAGAAAGAAGATGCAAGAAAATACCTCCTAATAGAATATGCCAAAGAAGTTGAAGTTTGGAATCTATCCACTTTTTAATTTTAGACAATTCGACTTGGGTTGTTTATGGCAATTTAAATATATTAAACCATGACAACAAGTGGATCTTCCACTATGAATTCAATTGCAAAATTGTACTTGATTTTGGAAATGAATAAGGAATGCATGTAAATTATTTCCCTATAAGGTCCTAACATGTTTATCTTGAGTTCATGGTCACTTTCAACAATTTCACACTTAGGAAATAATAGAAAATTTCTCAAACTTGCCCATAACTATTTTCTAGCAACAAAACTAAACCTTCAACTCCAACCTTGTCTATTTCAACTACCTTGAATAAAATGAACCAAACTTAATATATGATGACATAGTCATTTATTAACAAGAAAAACTAAACAATAAATGAAACCAAATTGGAACTTTAGTTCCAACCTCATCTTTCTCAATTGCCTTGAATATAACAAATCAATCCAAAGAAATGTGGGATGTAAAAGAAAAGTTATTCATAAGCATTGAAATCAAACAAATGTTTTTTTTGCAAGATCTTAGAGATAAGATGGCATTGAAGTCTATAAGCACAAAAAAAATGTAGCAACAACACGTACAAGTTGTGTTGGCTTACCACTATGTTTTAGCTTTGTGTTCTATAAAAAAAAATGATGACTAAACAATGGTTTCACTACCAATGTTTCCATTGTGCTTTCACCTTAGAGGCATAAACAATGTGCCATTGTTTCCTGCTATAGTACCTTGTGCCAAATGCCAAACCAATTATTCAAGAGATCAAAATGTACACACCTGCAAAGCCTTACCACATATTGGAGTTTGAAAAAAGGAACTACATATAACTTAGTTTTGTGTAGTCAATGCCCTAGATAGTCAATAACAATTTACAACTACAAACACAAATAACAATATTTTGACATCTTTGGCAACCATTTTTTTGACATGTTTCTTACAAGAAAGGGAACACACAAAAACATGGACAAGTTTTATTATGCTTCCAACATCATCTAATACAAGAAGAACATGCATTATGAGGGTTGTGAATTCTTTTAGTTCCTCCACAACATTGTTAAAGGTTGTCCCACTTGAATTTTAAATCCTTAGAAAATGATAAAACTTGAACAAATTTATGTAGCATAGTTTTAAAGGTAACAATAATGTAGGCATTCATCATAAACAAACATAACCAAATATAAGAAATCTTGGAGGAAAGAAAAAAAACCCCTTACTTGACAAGATGAACATCAAAGAACCTTTCACATTAACACTTTCCATGCTGATTATTGTTGTTGCAATCACGATTACGTACTCCCTTTGTGGCTGACACAAGTTGAAGTTACATAATTATTATTGCAACACTATTATTACCTTTGGAGCACCAAGTATGATGAATATGAAAGTGTGTGAACTTAGATGCAATAATAGGCCATTATTTCGCAAGGGAAAGACCTTCATCTAAAAAACAAAATTTGACAATTTGGATATGTGGATTGGAGTGTACAAACATAAGAGGTTTCACAAAGGGCCACAATATTTATAGATGACTTCAAATTCATCACAACAACCAATAGCTAAGTGTGCACCAAACAAAAGCTTCAATTCATGGTTAGATTTGCACTTCATTAACCAACACTTAAAAAAAACTAAAAGGAAACCTTTGTCATAGATCAACAACTTTGTGGAAGTTGGGCCTTTACTGAAAAATACAAGTAATGTTGAAAAACAACAAGGAACTTTGTTGGACATGAAAGTCATTAGCCTGCCCACTTCACCATCACTTTGCAACTTTTGGCTTGATACTTTCTATTGGATTATAACATGTAGAAAAAAGAAATCACATCTTGAACATGAGTTTTTTGCTCAATCCAAAAGAACATAAAAGCACATTTGAGAGATAATCAATTAACATCTTATGTTTTTGAATTGATTTTGAGCATGAGATTTGTTACAATTTAGAGGACTATAGAAACACATTTGAGACATAATCAAGTAGAGTTCTATGTCTTTGAATTGATTTGGGGCATGAAATTTGTTGAAATTCAAAGGAGCATAAATGCACATTTGAGACATAAGATAAATATAAAGGAAAACTATATGAAATTGACACAAAATAAATGGTAGTGAAAACAATGCAAAATTGGCATAGATGCAATGTAAAAACCAAAATACCATTTAATGTCGTACGAAATTGCTTATTTACTAATGGTGCACGACTTCTATGCAATGTTAACCTTCCATCACCATGGCACACAAATTGCAAATTTTTAACCATGCATAGAAATCGTGTGTTATATGTATTATATTAGGAAACATCAATATTGTGCATCATTAATATCATCATGTTAAAAATGTAGTTATAATGTTGTAATAATATTTTCAACGTAATAGATGTGACATGTAAACATTGTGAGGTGACAATCATGTGTGTTCTATCGCCAAATCGTGACCTAGGAACTTTGTGACATCTCCATGTTGCTAGATAAGGAAAAGGAGCGAAATAGTTATTGGGAAAGGAATGAAATAATTATAAGGATAGGAAGTAGCTATTATGAAAGGAGTGAGATAGTTAAGCTTGGAAATGAAGTAATTGTCTTCAAAATGATCGTTTTTTTGGATTTAAGGATGATCTTATGAAAGATTATGCAAAATCAATTGTCTAGGGACAACCATATGATAGATTATGCAAAATCTCCCATACACCAGTTCCTCAAAATTTCTTGTCATGAGAATATACATTAGTAATGTTTTAGATTTGTAATATATTCATATGTTCTTTAATCGTTTTATTAGGTAAAATGTTCAATAACCATCAACACTTCATTTTTAAAATTCCAATTACAAGATAAAGGAGTTAGTATTGGTAAGGTGTTTTGTGTGGTCCTAGCTAGGCAACAATTCCACATGGAATTGTCAAGACCACAATAACAAAAATCGGGACATAGACTCTCCATGCCTAACCTTGTTGCATGTTATAACAATATAAAGGTAGAGAGATCAAATGCAATACAAAATACAAAAGATAGAGACCCTAACACTAGGGTACATCTCTCCCTTCCCAAAATACTCATACTAAAACCTCAATAATTATTCTTTCCAAAATAACATGATCCTAACACAATATTGTAGACTAGGGTTAACTTTCCACATAGAGACAAAATGAATATATATAATTTTATTTTTCAAAAAATCAATTCATTTAAGTTTTTTGAAAAAAAATATTTTTTCATGATTTACAATAGTCTACTATGAAATTGTCTATGAATAGTGAAATTATTGATATTGTATCCTATAATTATTATGATGGTTTTCAACACCTTAATTTCAATATTTAAAGGATTAATTAATTATGAAATTGACTTTAAAGCATATAGCATAATGTCAATATCTTTTTATCATCCACATAGTTGATCATCTACTAATAGGTGTTTTAGCCAAATTTGGCTATAGGTCAGAGACGACATCAAAAAAGGTAAAGATTCTTACTATGCTTTTTGAACAACATGTTGGAACTTGTTATCTAAATATGGCAATTTCAGTTTTTTTTCCACAACATATGGCTACCATGTAATTTTTGTAGGATTTGCATTGTTTTTCTTTTGGGGGGTCACAATTGACAAAATTTCGCCAAAAAAAATGCCAATTGAATTTTTGGATAATTTCCAACCCCACCAAAAACTTTTTTTTTTTTTTTTTCCCCTTCCAAATTCTTAGTGGCCTGTAAAATTGCTAGTACAAGTGGCTACCTAGGAAGTGCCTAGGTCTATAAGTGGATAATTTTAATTATATTTATTTCAAAAAATGGTGAAAAATCACATAATCTTGATGTTTTTTCTTCATTTTCTGAAAAAAAAATTCGCCAAGTTGCAAAAATTTCGCCCTCCAAATTTTAAAAATAAAAATAAAAATAAATAAATAAATAAATATATATATCATTGTTCCCAAAAGAAAAGAGAAGAAAAGAAAAGAAAGTCGAGGTCCAGATGTCGTCCTGAAGAAAACGATGTCCCACCATGCAAGTGCCGGACATCGAATCGACCAATCAGAGCAGAGCTCGATCTCGCCGACCTCGGGACCTCGAATATGAGACTCTCGTGGTTTGGCAGAAGAGAGCTATCCACTGTGGGGAGACGAGAGACGGAGAGAGGGGAAGACGAAGAGACGCGATTTGCAAAGGGATTTTCCAATGGCGGCAATGGTATGTTGCTCTGCAGTGCTACCTCTCTCCATTAGGATCAAAAGTTGTGATGTAGAGGGAAGAGTAGTAGGATGGCAACAGATGCGAACAAGTTGCACATTTGCGCGGCGAAATTTGACATTAAGAAGAAGAGCAGGCGGTAACGCCGGAGTGGAGCCGGATTTGCAAGAAGATGATTACGATGTCCATGCAACTGCAGGGTCAGAATTAAGGGTAGGACTCCAATCTCCCCCTCATAAATTCAAAGTTTTTTTTAATTTTTTAATTTTTCTTTCCCCGTTTGGAAATTTTGCTTACTCTCCTAGATCATGTGTCCCATTGTTAGACCATTCCCACAGGTTTGCACTCCTGGAAAAATATTCACAGGAGTAGTAGGTATGTGATTTGAAAAAAAATTCCTCCTCTTTCTGTATGTTCTGAAACATCACAGAACATAGGTGGAACATCTCAACCAGCTTATGTTTCCAGGATACTGGCTTGCAACAAAAGACATTCTGATGCACCATTTTTGCTGGATTTTTTGCAGCATATTATTGTGACCGATTTAGTTCCTATTTTCTTAGATTTTTTTTCCATCCAGAGTTCTGTTTTGTAACTTAAAATCCAAGATCTTTGCTCCTGGCTTCATGACATTCGAACATTTATGCCGTACTAGTGTAACAGATTCGACAGTTTAATATCGAAGATTTAATGTATTATTGTCTCCTAGAATTTCTGCTCAAGCAGTGTTTTTTTTTTCTAACGAAATTTCATCATTGCAAGACAAAGAGATTGTGAAAATTTTGTTTTTCTAGTGTAAATTCGACTAATTTTGCTATTTTTTGGTTAAATTTCACAAACATTTTGATATCAAAATAATGAAAAATAAAATACATTGATTATGACATGTACTTTGTACTCTAAAATTATATATATTTTACTTGTTAATCAGCTGTCAGTATGTTTTAATAATTTCTCAGAAGTTCAGAATTTTGTTTGCCAAAATTAATTACCGCCAAACCTGACTGCCTATTACAGTATACGGCACTCTTAAGGTGGCTAATCAAGGTTGAGGACCTCTCTACAAATGTTCCATAATCATGCTTTTGAGAAGGAATATACTGCATTTCTTGGTTGTTGTCCATAGGCACACCATTTTGTGAGGCTTGAGATTTGCTGATTTTTGTCAATGAAACTTGCCGGGTCCATGCAGGATGATGAGTTTCCATGGGGAAAGGCTGATGGAGCACACTCATGGCATGAGGGTGACGATGGTATGTCTATAAAATTCAACCCATTGTCATGAGGTTCTCTCAAAAGTAGATTAAGAAAACATGAGCAAAATTCTCTGTGTGTGTGTGATTTGCTATATAAACTTGACAACATTTACCTCCTGGGAAAATTTGATGAGTTTGAAGGGTATACATATATGCACACAATCATGAATGGCAGGTTCCTTCTTTGAGTTAGCAATGGTGCAGCAAATTTCTTCATGCTGTTGAGTTTGTATGGAAATTTGAACAGAGTGTAAGAGAGACATTGTGTGACGAGGATGAAGAATAGCCTCCACAATTGTTGTTCCCATAAGTGTATCCATAAATGAATCATGTGCAAAAACATGCAAGAATCCATCTAGTGCTTATCCCTAAAGTGGGAAGTGGTGAGCTGTATGCCAAAATGCTGCTTCAAACATGAAATTCCAGTGAGAAGGTTTGCAAGCTGCTGCTAATCTGGTGGGAAAAATCTGCCCTACCTGATGGCAATCTAAGATCCAATCTGCAGACCTAACACTCCACAAATCTGATGTGGAGGTTGTCTTAGGTCACTGCTTAAGCTAACATAATAGAAACTCCTTGCCACATGGTATCTCAAAAAATCTACATAGGGAAATTGTGCTCATCCATTGCACATTATATCCTGTAGATCTTCTGTATGTGCCCCATCCCTTTCTCCTTAACACAGTAGCACAAGTCTACATTTGAGACCAAGGTGACTGTAACCAGTGAATTTGAGGGGATGTCTGGAAGCATTCCCCCTCTATGTCTACAGAATGGTAACCTGTCCATCTGGATCCAATTGTTGAACTGAACTAGACAGGAGGATGTTTTGGAATCAGGTAGTGGTATAGGAACTCTCTGCAATTTTAGTCATTCTTTGACACTTCCTATGTTTAGGCACCTTCATGGAGGGCATCAATGAAGTGATGGAGTCAAGTGGAGCACCAACAGGTGGTCAAGGTAAGCTCCTTTTCTTGACATATGTTATCCATTTAGGCATTCTGCAACAGCCTCTGCAAGAGTTCTTCTTTCATTTCCTCTGCAGAGTGCAATTCACAAACATTTTTGGGATCCTGTGATCATCAGTGATCAATTTTTAAGATAAAATTCATGTGCAGGTGCAATGTCTTGGCTCTTCATTCCTGGCCTCATTGCAGGATGGACTGCCAATATTCCGGTAAGTTCTTGAAATCACATCCTTTCACAAACAGAACCTGTAGTGGTAGGTGAAACATCATCCTTAAATGAGGGAGACCAACTGGGTGTTTGGTTAACAGACCTTCAAAGTAAAAAGCAGTTCGATATAAATACAGAAGCCTGACCTGGGTTATCTAGACCCTAACTCTCAACATCTGCAGGGCATTGATTCTCACCCTTTGAATGTTGTCACTAGTCTTGAAAGCTGAGTGTAAAAGCATTTGTTTTATGTATGAAGTGCACGCAGGATCAAATTACAGTTTTTTTGCTAAGTCTTGGAGAGTGAATCTTGAGGAGAATATCTCTTTAGTGGACCCATCTCAAAGAGCTGTTTCTTACATTGTGGTTTCAATGTGCTTTGGTGATTGCAGCATGAATACTTGTTTATCTATACTGCCATCTTCGTAGTTATTTTTGTTGGTATTGAGATGGCAAAACCTGCCAAAGAAACCAACTTTGAGCCTGAAATATACCACAAGAAAAAGTGATAGATGACTCTTTTTCACTTTGTTTATACCTCCTATCTCCTAGTATGTAGATTGGGCATGTAGTATACCCTCCATCAGTTCAGAACATAGCAAATTCAGAACTAGTTGTGCTTGGTTTGTACATGGAATCCTCCTAGTGGAGGTGTAAGAAAACTTGACTGAAAGGGTAATTTGACAGCCTGATATTCACCTGCAGTATCAGAGGTTCTTGAAACTGGATTTTTTCTCATGTTTTCATCACTGAGAGGAATGAAAGTTCTGAGAACTAGAACCTGATTGAGGCATCTCATCTCATAAGCTGTTTTGGCTACTGTACCTGCCATGTAGCAAGAGAGCACCTATCTCTAGAAAATAATTATTTTAGGTGATACCTGCTGTGTAATGCTGAAAGGTGTTGCTCAAATTATCCACTTGGGCAATAAGAGGGTCACCTGGGTGTCTCGTGTGACACCAGATTTGGCTGTTAAATGTTGCCTCTAGAACCCTTCAGATTAAACACCACCTGAAGCAGAAAGGTCATGTGCAAACTGCCTTTCAGAGTTTTGGGTATGTTCCCCCCAATGAAGACCTGTATTCATGGTCAATGATTGCCATACTTGATGATGGGGAGAAAATGGCTAGGTGATGCGGAAGTGCAATGACCACATATGTTGAAGGCACATGCGTGGTAAGAAGGCACTCTCCAATCCTTAGATAGAATCACTTCTGAAGAATCATCATACCATCCATCGACGATTCAAGCTTTCACAGCATGAAGGAGAACTATAACACAAGTAAGTAAAGCCCACTGAAGGAAATGCTGATTGAAAAACCATGATATTATCTTCCTTGATAATGTTACAATTGAGCAGTTTCTGACAATTATTATGGTGGTTTTGACAGTAACTCAGGTACAAAAATCTGTGGGTTGAAGGAAACACCAAGTGTACACACTGGAGTTTGGGAGTACTCCAAGATGTTAGAAGTGTGACAGTTCACTGCATGGCTTGAAGCATATTTCTCATCAAGTTCTTCAGAAACTTTGCAGGCAAGGTTGCTTCAAAGAAAATCACAAAACTCATAAAATCCCAAATCTGGAAAATTTGCCTGAGTTTGAGAACTGCAGGGCTCCCACCTTCCTTCTGGGTTTTGCTTGTTATCAAAGAGATTAGATTGAGGAGGATATTAATCCTGCAACACGGACTAACACTTAGTTACATTCCACTTTTTGCAGCAAGCTTAATTCCAAAGTTTTGTGTACATCATTAGAAGAACACTCAGTCATCAATGGGTTAGCTGAGAAGCCTGAATGGCTTTTCTATGGCATATTGCAACCCAATGCTGAGAAAATCACTAGTGCAAGGTTATATAAGTATGGTTGGAGGGAAAAAATTCGGAAGGTTGAAGGAGAAGATGTTGCAGAGAAGATTTTTGGAGGGAAGACAGACGCATTAGAAGGTTGCTCGGATCATCGGAGGTAATTTGTTTGACTGATGTGCAAATGTTTGATTTCAATATAACTTTAATTATGCTTGGCAGTGTTATGTAGCAGAAACACCCCCAGGGTAGGGGCATTCTCAAAATAAGGGCCCTAAGATGAGGCAATACTAGCCAAGTCCGGCCCTACATTTTATAAACCTATAAAGCACAAGGTGAAGGTTATCATGAACCTAAACATAAGTAGATCATGGGGCGTAGGGAAGGAAGGGCTCTTAGCCTACTCTTTAAGAATGGGAGGGATCTTACACCTACTTGTATGTGTTATATCTCTCCCACACTTAACAATGAATAGGTGTAATATCCCGCCTCTTTTCTAAGGGGGGTTGTTTTCTAAGTTACCCTGCCAATTCACTTCAAAATTTTCTCTAAGTGCTTTTCTGTGAATGTGGAAGAAGGAATAAGATTTTACTTTTGATTTCCTGTGTATTGTTCTCAATTGTCTGTGGAGTATGTTTGCACCATAAGCCAGAGAAAGACTATCAATTTCAGTTTTTTTTTTGTTTTGATTTTTCTTTTTTTGGGGACCCTATCTTTGGGCAGAATTTTGATTTCCTGTGTCCTTTCAAAAGCTGCTGGATTTGAGGTGGTGGTTAGTGTGAAGGAAGTGTTTTGAAAAGAGGGAAGAAAAAAAGTGGCGGGCAGTTGAAAAGGAGAATGGCAGTTCCTTTTCTCTTCTCCTCCTGGTATCTTTCTCTCTCATATCTATCCTCCTACTCATGTTCAGTTTTCTAGTTTGGAAATTTAACTGCTTTGTATTTCTTCAGATTGTGAAGAGAAGTGGAGGAAATTGTTAGACTCCTCGACTGTGAAAAGACAATTGAGAGAGGAGAGGGACAGAGAGAGAGAGAGAGAGAGAGAGAGAGAGAGAGAGTCAGTCATCCAAAACAACCTTACCTGGCATTTTTAAAATCTTCGATCCTAAATGTTGGTAAAAAGATGAACCAGATTCAGGAAGTCTAGAAGTTGATCTTTGTAGCTTTTGCTTTGATAGACAAATCTCTGAGAAATAATTAACAAACTGAAGATCAAACAAAAACCAGCATAAATTTCAGTGTTAGATTTCAATACCCTTTTGCAGTTGCTTTGGAATCTCATCCTCCAGTGTACCAAAATTCAGTCAGATTTTTATCTTTTAGAGTATCTGCAAAAAAGGGAAAAAAAAAAATTCTTCATTAAAGATTGGGTTTTACTTGAATCCAAATATTTACAAACTAAAGATCAAACCAGCATAGTTCCAGTTTTAGACTTTGTGACCTTCTGTAGTTGCTTTGGAATCTTGTCCACTGAGTGTACTAAAATTTAGCCACAAATTTTTATCTTTAGAACATCTGAGAAAAGGTTTTGTTCATTCAAAATTGGATCTGCTTGAATCCAAATATTTCAATTGAAGATCAAACTGGCCTAGTTTTAGAGTGAGATTCTAGTAGCTTTTGCAGTTTCTTTGGAATCTCAATCCTCCATTGCATCAAACTTCAACCAAAATTTTCAGCAAAAAACAAGTTTTGGTTTACTTGAATCCAAATATTTTGGAAGTGAAGATCAAACCAGCATTAGTTCCAGTGTGAGATTTTAGTACCTTTCACAGTGGTTTTGGCTCATTCAATCTCATCCTCGCAGTGTACTGAACTCTAGCCAAGAATTTATCCTCAGAGCATCCCTGCAAAAAACAAAGTTTTCTTCTTCATATGAGATTTTGTGGTTACTTGAATCCAAGAATTATTCTCAAGTTTCAACTTCCAGTGAAGAATCTGTGCAGAATGGCACGTGGTGTGAGCAGTGGAGGAGGACAAAGCTCATTAGGCTATCTATTTGGGTCCCCTGAGCCTCCTCAACCAAAGCTTGAAACACTGCTAACTCCTTCACATTTTATTAATCACACAACAACTAAGGATCAACAGGCTGCGAGGATGTCATTAGCAAGGAGAAGCTCACTATCATCAGATGACAATCCTGATCTTGTTGCTCCACTGCCTGTCAAAGTTGCTGAAAGCAA
>Ga0209611_10004285_pt1 | contig 24464 bp, 15 predicted proteins | sample S1TSphgellanicum_3_FD_187693 | JGI IMG/M metagenome (GOLD analysis project Ga0209611, IMG submission 187693) | Host-associated microbial communities from peat moss isolated from Minnesota, USA - S1T2_Fc - Sphagnum magellanicum MG (SPAdes) (version 2) | ecosystem: Host-associated > Plants > Peat...
AGTTGGTACAAAATGGATGAAGCACCTCTTCACATGAAAACTTTTATTTTGAGGAATGTCCAAAATTTATGCTTTTTATTTTTGGGTTTCTTTTGATTGATTAGCTGATCAAATTGGTTCATTGCAATAATAATAATAATAATAATAAAAGGAACTTGGGAAGAACCTCATCTGATTAATGAAACAAACAAAGCTAAGGGTGTAAGTCATATTTACCTTAATTTTTAAAACATGAATACTAAAACATATCTAGCTTTGATTAAGGATATTTTTGCATATTACCCAGGGTTATGAATAAGATATAATTTTTCAAATTTATATATAGCCTTGAGTATGAACTTCATTAAGATATATTGATTCTAGAAAAATAAGTTTAAATGAATGATATATTCTATCTGTGCTTGACAAATACATCGAGTCAAGAGATAGACCCCTACACAGTACTGATTAAAACAAGTTCATTTCAATAACTAAAACAAGCAGGCCACCATGTAATGACTCTACCCCTTATGACATTCAAAATTTAGACTAAATATTCCCCTTAGCTTAGTGGATTTACAACTTCTCATCTAGGTTAATACACTTTGATGGAACATGCCAATGCATCAAATGCACTCATCTAATACTCTAGATGTAGCCGTCAAGTTTGAGCCCATATTTCATGCTCAAAATCTCACACCTCATATGACCACCCAAAAGTATACATTTATCATTTCTTAATGGTTATTTGGGGGGAAATCTTAGAAGAAAATATATTAAATACCGTATTACAGGAACGGCTTCAGCACATGTATGTTTGCTGAATAATTGATTAATTTTCAATAATCCATTTTGAAAATTTTAAATATTCCCAAATATTCCAAGATTTTAAAATTTTTCCTTTACACTTTTTTTGAGAAAAATAAAATAATTTGTGCTTAAGCAACCAATGTACTATTGTTGTCGAAATTGAAGTGTCAAACCTGCTAGGCAGTGTTTTTATGGCAATTTTATGTTATATAGCCATTGAAGTGGCAATGATCCACATGAAAATTTAGCCAAATTCAGGGACAAGCTAAACATGAAAGTAAATTTTTAAAAAAAATTCCATCTGTAGTTTTGGCTACCTAGTTGAAACATGTATAGAAATCAGGTGATTTAACTTATATTTTGGTCGAATTGTGGCTATTGGAAATCTTTTAAAAACATGATTTTAGAACTTTTTATTTTGTGATACAGCATTTTGGCTATATATAGCCAGAAGGAAAAAAAGCGGGCTGCTGCTAGGCTACTAGGAGCAACTAGGCAACAAACTGAGAAAAAGAGCAAAAGAAAAAACCTGGAAGAAGTTGAAGCTGAGATGAGATCAAACAACAACAACAAAGGGAACGCGCATGCACCAACCCCATTTTGACGTTCGTAACCGCGTACGCCGCACAAGAAAAAGCTCATGCTGTTGTAAAACTTTCCTTGTTAATTTCCAGATTTCGTGTTTGGTTCTCATTGTCATGAGTGTATAAGAACCGCATACTTTCTTTCCAGCCAGCTACAGAAGTGTTTTTTTGCGAATTGCTCAATACTTGTTGCAGCTGCTTCTTCTACATCCTCCTCATCGGACTCCTAAGTCTCCTTCTCCTTGTCCTGGGTCTTCCTCTGAAGTGTTCGTCTTCCTCTGAAGTGTTCTTCTTCTTCTTCTTCTTGCAGCACACATTACTGTGTTTGGGTTTTCCTTTCTCTCATCATTAACACGGCTGTAGGACGCCACAGCCGAACTCAATTAGTATGGGGAACGGCGAGATGTCCAAGCTAGTGGTGGTCATCAGCTTTGTCTTATTCATAACCGCATTTGGGTTTGCCCTAGGCTCGGAATCTAAGCGAAGCAAGGTTAGCTAATCTTCGTTATGTACTCTCTCGCTCAATCTGAACTATAGCAGAACGTCCGGTCATTCTGATTTTTGTGAAGATTTAAGCTGCCTGTTTCAAGTAGCACCTTAAAGGACGTTTAATCTTGAATCAGATCTGATCGGCCTGAATATGACTATTGTGATGTTTTGGTTCACATTGAAAATTTGCGAAACGCAAGATCTTATGGTAATGTCCAGAGCAATCAATCAATCAATCAGCCCCAAGAGACAATATAACGAGCTCGAGTGGTTTCAGGACACGAGGCAGATACCCACTAGTGCAAATGGGTGTAGACCGTGTGATTGATTGATTCAGCAGCAAAAATCCAGATTGCTACAATATCACGTAGTTCATAGTGCATCGGTCCACAATTGACAGCTTACAGATTTCTGATCAAGAAGATCAGCTTAAATAAGAGAGTGGATTTTTCGAATATCTAGCTATGAACTTCACTCTGATCAAAGGAGGAATGCAAAAAATCATCTGCTGAGTTCTAGATCTCATGAATGGTATGGGTTTTGGTCTGACTGTTTTCTCCTGGCTGCAGGTTACGAGCGTCACCATCTATCGCGATGGTACATTTGAATGTTTTTACCGTGGAAAATCGTCAATCGCATTCGCTGCAGTGGCACTCCTCCTTTTGCTGGTTGCCCAGCTGATCGTTACCATTACTACACGCTGTCTGTGCTGTGCAAGGAGTGCTTACAAACATGGTGCTGTCCGCACATATGCTATAGTCGCGTTCATAATCTCATGGTAGTAAAGCTATCAATCTCTCTCTGCATCGTCTATATACAATTAAAAACGCGTCAATGTGATCAAGCTGAAGTGTTCTAATCCAGATTACTGTTTCAAATGAATTAACGGATAATCTTATTAGAGCATCTCCAGCGGTGCTCATCAGTATGTGACCCTGCAAAAAAATTTCTCACATCCAAGTTTAGTTATTTATTTTTTTCCAACCCACACATACAATTTAAGCTGCGACTGCAAATAAGTAGGAGACTGCTCATAGGAAACCACAAAGTGGGCCAATCATTATAGCAAATCACATGTGGACCAATCATTATGATTGACCAATCAGAAATAGGGAGCAGCAGCTGTAAGCAGATCATATTTATTACAGTCTTCTCTGGCCGGGGTTAGGCTTTGCTGTGCCATTTACAAACCTCAGCGAACAGTAAAAAAATGTTAGGCCCTGAGGCACACCGGTATATTTATCTAGACTTTAGACTTTCGACTTTTCTTTATCCAATTTTAATTTGCAGGGTCACATAATAAGCACCAGTGGAGTTGCATCTGTCATTGGTGCTGGTGGAGTGCATGTACTAAAATGGTGGTCTTGAGTTTCTGCTTCTGTTGCAGGGTGTTTTTTGCTACCGCTTTCAGTTTCCTTATTGTAGGAGCAATTGAGAATCATAAACATCTTACAAAACCGAAAAATGTCTGTGCGGCGGAATTGAAATCAACCGTGTTTGCTCTTGGAGCCGCCTTTACTTTCCTCACTATGCTGATGAGTGAGCTTTACTATATACTCATATGCAAGGCTTCAATTTCTGCTGCGCCTCCATCAGTAGGATTGGCTGAGGATGTTTAAACCACAGATTGACATCATGACTTCCCCAATTACTTCCCCTCCATATATTGAAGCTCAACAATATATTTTGCTCGGGGTTCAAGCCTTGCCGATCTCTTCTCCAACCGACTTCATTCCCAGATTTACTGAGACTTGATAATAATGATCCAGCTAGTTCCTTTGTATTTAAGTTCAAGTTCAAACTGTCTCTACTTAAAAGAGTTCTTCCTCATTTGCTATTATACATTTTGCAAACCTTTTCTACTGTCCCCCAATTTTCACCTCACCTCTGTAAGGACCTCTAAATCCAGTTATGTACACTGGGATGTGTGAGGAACATAGGTTGAACACATTTTGTGACTGACAAAAACCAAAATCTCTTCCAAAAATGGATTCAGGAATTTGCCTAAGAGAAGAAGAAGAAGAAGGGTTAAAAGATGATGAATCTTTGGTTAAATTGAAGTTGCTGTCCACTGATATAGGAGTGGACTTGTTCTCTGGATTAATTCTTGGAGTTTATGGCTTTTAGAAGACTAGCTATCCATGTAATGGTGTAATTTATTTTATATTCAAAAATAATTATTAATTCAATACCTTTTTCAAAACTAACTTTCAATTCCCAATAACATGGACATGAAAAGCACATGTTAAATTAACATGTGTTTTTCATGTCCATTTATATAGTAAAATCAAAAATTTGAGATTAACATATATATGATGAACTATTGAAAATCATATGGGAGAAATTAAAAGTGGGGAGATGGTCTGATATTACTAAACTTGGGCTCACATTGCTATGCATTATTTGTGATGAGCAATTGATGAAAAAATGAATTGATTTTGTGAAAATTAAGTTCCATTTGAATGAAAATATTGAATGAGATTGCATGCAATTTGATTTGAATTTAGATTTTAATGAACTACATTCAAATTTATTCTATTCAATTCAATTCAATTAAACTCAATTCAACAATTGGATTAAAATTCACTTGATTTGAACTCAAGGACGAAAACACAATAAGCTTTTCAAAAATTGTAAGTTGTAACGAATATAATCTTTCAATTTTTATTTTTATTTTGGCAATGTATAGACATTACATTGTGAATTATTTTTGTTTGTTTTAAATATACATGATTAGCTTTAGACTTAAACCAGTTAATTATTCTAAAAACTTAACAAATATTTACAAATTTGAACATACGAAATATATTTGTAAAAAAATAATATCTATGACAAAGTTTGAAATTTTTCATATATATTTCAAAACAAAAATTGTGGGTGGAATTTTTGGTTGAATCTTTTTTGGTGAAAGATATTAATATAGATTAATTTTAAATTAAAAACCTTTAGAAATTTTTTAAAAATTGGATGAAATTTTATTCAAAAAATGTATTTCGGGGGACTTTTTAAATAATAAATGCACAGTAATCTTTTTTAAAGTTATAAGAAAAAACCACTACCATATGAAAGAGTAGGTGATTTTATAGTTGGTCACTGCATTATTTTTAAAAAATTCTTTGTTTGGGAACATTTCATGAATCACAACCACAATGCCCTATGGCCATAGAAAAATATAAGTTATATATTTATGTACATTGATTTTATTAAATCCTCTTCATTTAACTATTAAAGTTGACATGTCCATGATATTTATATTACCTCAATTTAAATTGACATTGACATAAATAATGATGAACTATTGGAAACCATATGAAAATTTTATGAACAATGAAAATAGTAATCATTGCTAGTAGTGTGCAACAATGTGAAGACCAAATGTGTAATGTATATATATATATATATATATATATATATATAAGACAATTTACAAAAGGTATGTGACCACTTATGCCCAATGTTTTTTTTTACAAATTGTTTTTAATATAAACTTGATGAATTTTGCTAGCTTTTGGGGGAAAACTTTAGATCAAAAAATTGGAAAAATTAACCATGTTTGTGTTGATTGTGAGAAGATCCTCCACCAAGGAACAAACTTCACAATCCAAACCCAATCACCAAAATCCAAATGATGAAGTTGAAATTAGTAGTTTATTGGTGGCTACATGTTATATTTCATAAGAGAAAACTTTGACATTCTTCCACATATCAACCATTGAATTGATATGTTATCTTCAAAATAAAAATAAGATTGTTATTCATAAGATCTTTAAACTTTTCGTAGATTGTTGGCCTTGATTTTGCCGACTTATTTACAAACTTTTTCAAGCATTTTTACTCTTCAATATTTCTTTTAAGTCAACATGGAGGTTTGAAGATGGTAAACCTTGTTCTCAATAACTTTGTTTTGAAAACCTTCAATTTTTTATGGGTATGCTAGAATTGGTGTTGACTCACATTTCTAAGAATTAAACTCTTCTCCATGGGTCACTCATGCAAATCAATGTTTTTTCAATTTTGTGATGTAGTTGAAATGGTGATTGTCCATAAGATGCTTTAGCCAAATTTGGCTACACACTTATCATAAAAAATTGGCAAGTTTGAGCCTTTTTCCATATATGTTGAAATCATATTTTTCAAATTGAAATCTTGAAAAGAAATCACCAAAAACTAAAACACTAATGCTAATGTATGTTTCACGATGGTTACAAAATTGTATCCTACATCAATTAATAATTTCAAAACAAGCAATGGCCATAATCATGTAGTGATATAATCACATACAAATCACATTAACATAGGTTTTTATGTTTTTGGTTGTGAAAATGGCCAATGGTTGCCTTCTTATCCTCAAGCAATATATTAATGAGTTATATGCCTTTGTGTTGTATTTCACATATAAATAGGTTGGAGGGTGTTAACCATGTTTTATTCAATAGTTTTTTGAAATTATTGAAATTTTGGCAAAAAGTTTTTGAAATTTTGTCCAATTGTTAGATTTTCAACATAGCCCCTCCCCCTCTTCCCCATCACTAGACATTTATGTCAATTTGCAATAGGTTATCATTAGTATAATTTCTTTTCACTTGTCATAATTCAATTGTAACCAAATTTGGCCAATTTTTTCTAAGGATTGTCCTCACCTGAATACTATTTTAAATTTTTAAAAAAAACATTCATGTTAACCTACTGGCCATCTTGCCTTCAAATTCAAACCACATCTTGCATCAATATTTTATTTACTATGTCATGACTTTAAGCAAGTTTGTGTAGCACTAAATAAGTGCAACAAATTAAATGTGGCACTAGGCTTAACATAGTTGTAGGACACTACCCAAGAATAAAAGTATTTTCAAATGCTTTTAACTATAATTGAAAAATGACGAATGTTTTGACTATAAGTTCCTTACACAATATTTTCAAAGAAAATAAAATGATGCAATGGTTAAAATCCCCTTTTCAACCCAAGGTCTAGGGTTAAGTCCTTTTCCCAAATGTTCATTCTATTTCACAAATGAAATGGACAAAAAATAAAATAACCTTTGGGTAACTTTTTCAAGCTAGTTGCCCCTAAAAAGCAACTTCCTTGGGGAAAAGAGGACTAAGTGACAATCCCAACCAAATTGTTGAAGGGAAAAAACAAGACTTAAAATATTCTACGAAATCGCTTGGGGAAAAAGGGACATGGAAGCCTCAACTACATTGCTTTGGGCAACAACTTCCTCAAGGGAAAATAGATTTTCCTTGATGAACAACTTCCTTGAAGAGAAAGGGATTGAGTGATAACCGAAACAAAATTCCTTAAGGAAATTTAAAGACAAAACATTAAATTTACAAGGAATTAGCACATTTTCAACAATTGTAAACCAAAAAACCTTTCATGTACTTAGACAATTATAAAAATTTATTATAAAAATTTACAAAAAAAATTGTTCAAAATTCATTTGTATGAAAAAATTATTTTTGGGCAAAATTACATGTAATCCTTTAATAAAGTAACCTTGTTGGTTCATTGTATTTTATTTGCACCCAAAAGGGTATTTTTCAAGGAGTGACTTCCTTGGGAAAAGGGGACAAAGTTGCCCTAGGGGAAAAAGGACTTAAAGTATCTAGAAATTTTGGGCTAAATGTGTAGGTGATAAACTTTGTCCAAATTAAAATTTCTTTATACCATTGGAAATATCTCATAGTGTAAATATCGAAAGTGAGCTTGCATTTTCCATTTGAAGTTATTAGCTAAAATTTATGATCAAATTAGCAATTTGACTCTTGACCATTTAAACCAAGGAAACATGGGTCAAATGACCTCAAATAGAAACTTGCAACATGGCATTAAAAAATCTCATCGAAGGCTACAATTTTTTAATTGAAAGTTTTTCAATTAAAACTCATATGAAAAAATGATGAACCTACAAATTTGCAAGAACCATGTGTTCCTTATGGAACTTGGGCCCAAAACATAGTTACTTAGGCAACTTGGGTAAATTTTCCACAAGGCAACATTGCCACTTGTTGAGCATTCTTCACAAGCTACATTTCCCTTCACCATAGAATCATAATAGCTTGTAATAATGGGCTAAGAGGAAGGTTTTGTAATGTTTGATAGGATGAGTTCTATAGATTAATGCAACAAGATTATAAAAGACAAATATGAAAATTAAACACCACTACAACATGTAAGAGGAAATATCTTCTCATTTGATTTCAATCTTTTACATTAGTTATAGTTTACAACTATTTGGTGTTGTCATTTGAAGTTGTTTATTGTTGAATGCAAAATCTAAATGTAATTCAACTACTAAGGTGGTTTGGTCAATGTTGAAGAATGCATCCAATTTAATACAATCCTTTCCTTATTCTTATGCATCTTCAATTTTGCTTTTAAGAAGCTTGATTATGTTTGAAATATCCATTGTAACTTGCACTTGTTTGAATTGCACATTTTATAAACAAAAAGGGGATTCGGTTTATGTAATATTAAAGGAGGAGTTGTTTTCAAACACATCTTTAGCTTCTTGGGATTTGCAATTTCATGTTATTTTTATCAATTTGCACATTCTGAGGTTTTTTCTATTTTTTCGATGCCTAAAGTTCTTGTTTGTGGTCTATAGTAATTTTGAAGATGTTTTGTTAAATAATGGCACCCCTTTGACTATCATAAAATTTCTAGTTTTGGTTGTTTTTTTCCATTCACAAATTTATGAAACCAATCGTGAAGGTTTGGTACCCATTGATGCATTTGCAAACATTGCATTCTTCTTGCCACTTCTTTCATCTAACATGCCCAACACCTTTACTAACCCTAATCCTTTGATGTTAATGTATAATACCCTTCTTATAATTAATTATATTCTAAATCCTACAAAACCCATTGAGAGAAAGAAGAAAATGTCAAGGAAACCTAAATGGGATATTAACAAAATCTACTATGATTGATGGGTTGCTAGGTTTAATTAGTTTGAACCTACCTGTGTTGATGGCAAACTAAAATTGGTTAAGTGCAAGATTTATTTTCAAATTGAAGAGAGATAAATTGTTGGTTTTGAAGTTCAATTCTTTGATCAAACATTTTGGCTTCAAGAAATGTGTCGTGAGTAAACCAAGAGTTGTAATGGGGGATTACTTTGTCAATCTTTCTAATGTTCATGTAAAAGAAGAAAAAATATATGGGACTACAAGTCATTTCAATGTTCTTGATCAATTAATGAATGGCAGCAAGGTTAAAAAATAAAATACATGCAATTTGTTGCACTATGGCACCCCTTGAAACAAGGTCACCTAATGACTAACTTTGAAGACTTCAAAACATTACTCTAATTCTTGAAAATAGAGTACCACCCTTTAAAACATTAAACTAACTTTATAAAATGAACAATGGTTCAAACAATCTAATGGGTCATTTTACACATGATCAAATTTGTTACCAAGTCTATATTTGTTTTGATGAATTATGATGAAATGACAACCCTTGATAACCAATCATGGACATGTATACATATCTATGCAACTGACTACTGGAAATGTGTACCTATATTGTTTAATTTGCAAAGGGTTGAAAGGCCAAAATTGATAAGCTAGCAAAATCAATTGTTGCTTCACTAATTAAATATGGAGATTTGAAAGAAGGAAACCTAGCTTAAAAGATGGTTTACTTCAAAGCAAGTGATGTCATGTTATTGAATTTTTTGATTTCCAAAACGATTCAAATAGTCATACCATGCAATTTTCCTTATTGACCATATAAACTAAAGTTAGTTTGGAAAATTGAAAAGAAAACGTAGGCATAATTCAAGGTTGTTGGTGGTTTTGGGTACATGTAACTTAATAGTAACCAACATGGACCAATCAAACCATCTAGCAAACCAAAAACATGGAACAATCAATAAGTATAGTTTGATTATATTTATTAAACTCTTCCAAAACTTTCATATGTTTGTGAATGTATAAGGATACCTTATACCCACAATTAATAATGCATCCTATAAATTAAGAAACATCTTGTAAACATAAGGTGCCTTTCACAAAGGAAAAAAAATGAAAGGCAACTTTTTGAATGGCACATAATGTTAGAAAAGTCCTTTTGATCTTTAAGAAACATTATTAATCATTTGTGTAAAAGGATCTCCACCCCCACAATGGTAAACTACACATTTACATAAAATAAATTGGTGTTTAATGCTCAATCTCCCACCCACGCACATTAAAAAAGTCATTTCAAACAATGAAAGACCATTTACAGCTTTCATTTAGAACAATAATTATCACTAACCATATTCACACTAGGAAAATATGTTTTTAAATGTTAAAATGGTATCAACATTCTTGGCTGATTTTACAAGAGAGCAACAAGATTTGCGCTATTTTGCTACAAGATTTAACCAAAAAAAGGTCTTTACTACTATGCAATGGAAATGTTCTAAGGTGCTCCAAATACGCTAGGATATTTCTTGAAATGTTTTACACGAAAATTTGCAGTTTCCTAAAGATTTAACCACCAAATTTGTGAAGGATTGGGGAGAAATCTCTATGGGTAGAATGTTACCTTTACCACACTTCCCCCTTTGGATGCATGGGCCATGAAATGGGTCAAATCATTAACAATTTTGAATGGCATTTGTTGAGCTTATCATCACACGTAGTTGTACCGGCCCTCATCATTCATGAGATTTAATCAACATTCACCTTCATCAATGGTTTTATTGGCATCGTCTTACACAATGAGATATGTTGAAGCTCGATTTTAGAAGTCCATTAATAGTTTACATGCTCCACTTTGAAACACGTTGTAATACTATGTTAGGGTCCAAAGTGTGACAAATGCAAAATGGATTTTTCTTTTTCTTTTTGCATTAAAAATTTTCATTCATCTTGTTGTCAACTATGTTCATTTATGGTGAGCAATATATTTCAAGGTCCAAATATGCAAGGATCTTTTGAACCAATAATGGGCAACTCCAAGTTTTCAACCACATGTACAATCCAAATATGACAAGCATGGCAAGGGAAAGCAAGGAATAGTGGATAAGGAAGTTCATCAAGTGGAAAATAATTATTGTATACAAAAATAAGTTTTACAACATAGATGAAACAATTTCTCAAAGCTCCAAATAAACATAAAGGATAAATTATACCAAACTCATGAATCACTTGTTCATGGAACAAATCCACCATAAGGATATAATTGTGCACAGATAAATGAAAGATTATGATGTCAATGAAAGAAAAAAAAATTAATGGAATTTTCAATAAATTAAATGAAAAGAGAATGAATAGAATTATGTTCATGAAAAGAATTCATCACAAATGTAAATGACCATATGGATAAGACTTGAAGATGAATGAACCAATGTTCATGGATCAAATTGACCATGCACATTCAATTCATGATATGGGATGGAATGAATCCCATGAATGGAAATGAACTTCAAAAATGAAATTCATCACAAAGGTTAAACTCCCATAGAAGTCACTCTTTTTATATTTTATGAAACATGTGAAATAAAGCTGTATTTTTTTATATTTTATGAAATACAAAATATTTTTAAAATATTTTCATAATCAATTTTGAGCACTTACATTTAAATAAATTTTATAAATAAAAAAATAAAACCCTAAACCTTAAACTTCCCTTGGGTAAAACTAACAAATATAGATGAAATTTATGACATAAATGAACCATACCAACAAATAATAATATCCACAAACTCAAAATTGATGCAAGGTACATGGATGGAATTGAAAAATATGGATGAAATCACAATCATGGATGAAAATGACCATCATGAACATTTATCTATCTATTGATGTGAGGCTTACATATGAAGCTCCCTCCCTCCCCTATAAACCTCCTTCCTTCCCTACTAGGGAGCCCTACATACTTACCTTCTCGAGCAACATATATAGTTAAAATAATGATGTATGTGTATGAGGTTTACATATATACCTATCTCCCTTTACAAATCCATTTAGGTATTGAAAGGCACATTTGACGGAGATGTAAATTTCCATGTTCATATGGTTCGCATAATGGGAACCAAAAAATGTAATTTAGGTTTCAGGCATATGAAGAGTAGCTAGGGGGGTGCAGGGTAGAATGTAGGAGCAAAGAGGTAGGAGGGAGGAAGTAGGAAAGGGTAACTCCATTGGTGCCCTGGTTCACTGAGGCCTAATGATTCAAGGCACAATCACATGATCCAGCTCAAACCATTTAAGTTGTAAGAAATTTATGGCTGCCTAACTTTTAGAGGCAGATTGGCACTGAAAAATAAAAGAAAAAAGAATGGTACCGCACCCTGCCAACTATTCACAAAAGTAGTTGCAACTGCACACACCAGAAAACATGCATCCTCCTTCATATCTTCACACCTACATGTGTGGATTATGTGACCCACCGTACACCATGTATTGAAAACTCACTATGACTTTAGTTGTAGATGAACTCCAACTGAGTTACCAAGGTTACTAAGTTTCATTTGGTAACCCTCCTACTTCCACCTCACATTAAGTAGGTAGTTAGCTATGTACATGGGGAAGTATCATAGGTAAGTAGGTAGAAAATGTAAGTGCTTACTTAGGTAGTTAGCTATGTAAGTGGGGGAAATATCATAGGTAAGTAAGTAGAGAATGTAAGTGCTTACTTAGGTAGTTAGCTATGTACGTGGGGAAGTATCATAGGCAAGTAGGTAGAGAATGTAAGTGCTTACTTAGGTAGTTAGCTATGTAAGTGGGGGAAATATCATGGGTAAGTAAGTAGAGAATGTAAGTGCTTACTTAGGTAGTTAGCTATGTACATGGGGAAGTATCATAGGCAAGTAGGTAGGGAATGGAAGCGCTTACTATCTAAGCACCTCTGTAGGTAATGCATTTGGTGATAACTAGGTATGTAGATACATGTGGATGGTTAGTAGTTAGTATATAGCTAACCACCATGATTGTCATCCCATGTTCAAAAGCATTTTGAAGACTGAAAACTCTTGTATTCTTACTGCTCTTGCTTCTCCAAAGTTAACAAGAGTCCCTTTTAAGGCACTTGATGGCTATTAATTAAGTACGTAGATACCAAATACATGCAAATGGTCAGTACCAAATGTTGTGTGGCCATTTGAATTTATAAAGATGCATCAATTACAGTTTTTTTAATATTTCGGAATCAGAGAACCGCCAGTTCTGAGTTTTTTAATACAAAAATCAGAATCAAAGAACCACCGGTTCTGGTTTGTTCAAAAACTATAATGAATGACTGGCTTTTCATGAAAGAATTGACAACAAACTAACTATCAGTGTTATGGGTGGTTATTTGGGTTTTTCCAGTTTTTGAGAACCGTGACTACACATCAGAACAGGTGCTTTGATTGTTTTTGAACAGTGATTGTGAACCCTAAGAACTGTCCTGATAACCGTCAGGGGTCTGTTCCAGTGTTGGGTGGGTATTAGATTTTGGAATAACTACTTGTTCTGAGTATTTGAACATTCAGAATCAAAAAACCACCGGTTGCAGTTACTTCAAACCCCTCAAAGAACCACCAGATTTCATGAACAAACTGACCATTTTCTCTGGGCGATTATTTGACTTGTTCCCTCCAAAATTTGAGAACCATGATCACATCAGAACAGGGTATTTGATTGTTTGATAACTACAGTTGTCTATCATAATTGAGGTTTTGAATTTTGAGAACAACCCTGATAGATGGAGGGGTGCAGTTTCTAATAACCGCCAAACAGTGGTTAGTATGCAGCTAACCACCATGGTTAGCTATTGGACAGGAATACAACGAACAAGTGTTTTCTGTCCACCTACCATCCATCTCTGTGTGGTGTGCTGGTGGGTGTTGGTGCACTCTGGCCGGCCCTTCAGACGCCACCAAACAGGACAGAATGTTGAAGGACCCATGCCCCAGCAGCTCAGTCGTTGTCGGCACAGAGTTGTTGCTTTTGTAGTTGTTGTTTTCAGGAATTGAGGGCCAGTGTTGAAGGAGTTTCATCAGCGCAGTTTCACAAAGAGTTGAAGTCGCGGACTTCATCGATACAACAGAAGTCGGAGATGGACGATTCTCACTCCATAGCCATGTCGCAGACTACCCAAATAACCCTTGCATGTTTGTTAGTGCTGTTGCTTCTTGTAAGTCTAACGCCAACTGAATTTGGTCTCTGGCATGTTCTCTGCTATGTCCCCCTTTGAAGAATTGTTCCAATGAAACACGAATTTTTCTCAGAACTCCAGCATCCACAATACATGCATGAGCACAAGTTTTGTAGAGTAGAGATTTTTGGGTTGTAGACAGTCTTGCAGAGAAAAAAAATGCCAAAAGGGTCCGTTAACGCAGCACGGTGCGAACGAGGTTGCAGGTGGAATCATCATGCGCTACGAGTAGACGTGTGTCAGCATCAGCAGCCGAGGAGCCTTTGCCGATCAAGTGCGACGCATCCGTCCTGGAATTAGTCCCATGCTCCGACTCCTTGTCAGGCAAGAGAGCCGTGGCTCGACCGGATCACAGATGCTGTGTAGCATTGAAAGAGCTTATGCTCACTCCCGAGTGTCTGTGCTTTGCTGCCTCTACTGCACACGGTTTCAACAAGAAGCAGGTGCTTAGCCTGCCTTCTGCTTGCAACATCCGGATCAAACCCGGTCAGACTTGTGATGGTAAAGTCTTCTCTCAACATGTTGTTCCACAACCTCCAGCAAATACATTCTGCATGCACATACATTGCTGTGTGTTGAGCTGGTTGTTGTGATAACAAGCTCTTCTTGTTTGCTTGCAGTAACACTGTCTTGTTTGTTTTCTGGGTGTTCTAATGATGCAGGCCTTCCTGTGCCCACAACTAAGCTTTTGGCCTCGACCCCACTTTGATCATGAAGCTTTCATTGGACAATAAACTCCTTCATGAATAACTCAACTCTAAATGAAGGAAAACTCAATAGCAACATGACCAAACTTTTAATCATAAAGTAGAATGAGATTTAAAATATTTTCTAAGAAAAAATACATTGGCATTTAATGAGGTGTGAAATTCCTTTTACTCCTAATGCTAGTGAGAAAACTAGTTTCAACATGAATTTATCTTTATTTCATTGAACTGCTATAACTATAAAAAATAAATTGCATAATCTTTTGCAATAAAGGCTCAATGTTAATATTTGATACCCAGATTTTACAAAATCTATCCTTTGTGCTGATAACAATGTTTAGAGCTCAAATCAAGGTTCGAGAGTGAAATTAAAGGCCAAATGAAAAGGCATTTTGTAAATGATTTTAATAAAGATCAAGGTTTACTGTCTTTGCTTCCTTCTTTGTTCACATTCTCTTATTTCCCTATATATCACTCGCTTAAGTTTGTTTGGCATGCTCTTTTCATGATTCATTCAAATGATGTGCACTTTAGTGATGATATAGAGGATTTAGGGAAGTGACCATAGAGAAAATCTTACATCGAACATAACAAAGACTCATCGTTGAAGGTGATCAAACATTGATGTCCATGTAAGCAATGACCTAATTTTTTGGACTTAGCATGGCTGTGTGAAACTAGCAATGATTGTGGTTTACATAAAGAACTGTCAAAAAAATCCAATGAATTTTGAGGACCATTTTAGAGCAGAGTCTGACTTGGAGCCTTCTGCTACATAGAACTCACAGTAGCTTGGCAAATTACATTCCATAATTTTGAAGGTACCTCTTTTTTATTTCTATTTTTATTCTCTTTCTTTCACATTGAAAGTAAGTCGAACACCCAAAAAAATTGAAGGCTGTTTATGCAAGGGAGAGGTCTATCCTTAAACCCTTCTCTGATTTTAGTAACCTGTCACAAAGCCAGATGAGTCTTGGCCACTGAAAATTGCAGAAGGGTCTCAAGATGACCCTTCTCTTGTATATAATGAATGAGTCAAAAGGATTACTTGGGTTGTTCTCCAGAGTGAAGAAACATAGGGGCTTTCATGTCTTCAAGAAAGAAATCAGGAAAGCTTCCTGTCCTAGACTTCAGGTTTTCAAAGTTAGAAAATGTCCATCAAGACATAAGCCAGGAGTCCACACAAATAATAGCACACAAAAACCTAAAACAGTGGTATTCTTATTCTGTGAAAGCACCACACAAACTCATTCATTCTCTACCTATCAACATCCCTGACACCTTCTCAACCCACACAGCTCTAGTCCAAGCATCAGAACAATACTCACACAAACATGCACTACATGTCCACAACTTTTTTGTCTCTGCTTGCCTATTCTGTTGCAAGCTGTCCAACATGATAGGAAGCTCTTGGGCAGTTCTGTGCAACACTGATGTGAAAGCCAGTGAGCAGTTTTGCTACCCAATGTTTTTAGCAGTTTGAAAACAAGAGCTGAATCAAATGATGAAACGCCTTGAACTGGGACATGAGGAGGAGCCGGGCATATACAATGTGCCAAAAAACAGTCAAGATTTTTTTGCTTGTGTGTAGATGCCCCTTGCATGTGTAAGTTTGATCACTCATTTCTCCTTCATCCCAAGTCCAAATGCCCACTTTTTTCCCCCACCAAAGTCATATGAATACATTCTACCTATCTTTCAAATCTTGAATTCGATGAAGAGGGTGAGGTCAAATTCTTTCAAACACTGAAATTTTATGACCGCCCACAACTACACCAATTGCACAATCAAAACGGTGGGAAATTTTCATTTCACAACCAAATTCCGAATTCTTTACAAAAGGATTCAGGTTGAAGTTGCCTACAACATGAACAAGCTTGATTTTTAAAACAAATGGATTTGACATGTCTGTTGGGCAGTTGGGTTGCTGCACCTTCCTTCACGCACTTGGGATAGTTTAGGGTTCTTTGCAGTACTTCAAATTGAAGCGAGTAGGCGCTGTAAATCCATGTCACATTGTCCTAACAATACTAATAACTTGTACTAGTAAGTGATACCATTTGAACCGGCTTCCTTTCAGACTCACCCTATGATGGCCTATTACTCAGCCCTCTCCCAGGCTCCATTAACTGGTTGCCTGTTCTTAGTCTTAATTAAACTCGTTTAGGATACTTACTCATTTCATATCATGGGTCTGCCTTTCTCAGACCTCACATGAGTATTACCCCTAGTGGTTGTTTCCGTGAAGTTTTAAGGTTTTTTGTTTACAATCTTATGCTTAGTTCTTTTACTTCATGCAGCTTTAGATTGGGGCTTGCTGAAATTCTACTTCCATACTGAAAACAATTCAGCATACTAGTGATTCAACCACCTGAAGTTTATCTCATATATTCTGTGGAAGAAATCTTCTAAACCCTACAGCCTGAACTCTTGAGAAGAAGGCCATCCATATTGTTTCGTATAAAGCTTGCCATCCTGAATTTATCTAAAAAACAATTCTCTTGTGGATTACAGATTCAATATTTGAAAGCTACTTTCCTAGGGTTGCATGCCATTCGAAACTGGTTTAGTTTATTTCAGCCATAAGACATTTTGCACAAGAGCTATGAGTGATCTCTTCGGTAGCATAAGATTTCACGGAACTATAAAGATAAGGTGGGACTGCTCGAAAAACCTCTGCACAGCACACGACGGAGAATAGAAGACATCAAAAGGAGACAAGACAAGAAGGGAGCAGAGGCTCAGTTTCGGCTATGTTTTATGGTTCGATTCATGCCAAGCCTTGACCTCATTGATATTCAGTAGAGGGAGCTTTGTATCCTCATCGCCCCTGCCTGCCCCAGACCAAAACACACTCAGTTCGTACCTTACACAGGCAGCAAGAGAGCATCTCAGATGACATGCCACAACAGCAAGGAGAAGAGATATCAGGTGTCAGTAAAGCAGACACACGTCACGCGCTTTCGCATCGGAGGGAATCCGATTGACTGCAGTTCATCATCCACTCAAACATCTTCGATAAACAACACAACGAAAGACATCGTCGAGATCCAAGGACATAACCCGAAGGCAGCGAAAGACAGCAAATACAATCTCCACTATGGGCTAAGCAGCCCAAAAGACTTAAGTAAAATGCCTAGACAACACTCAAAGTTCAAGAGGACAGGCACACTTCCCAGATTACAGTGGTAACAGTGCAAACGTATCTACCACACAAACTGCGTGCGCGAGGGAGCAAATGAGCAGACTAGTGAGGCCAGCGTTGATATATATACGGGAGACAGTTGCGGCTCGTAACCCTAACAACATTAGGGTTTAGAGTTTTAGGGCCATCCGTTCCTATGGATTGAGGTTCCAGAACGTTGTAAACCTTGAAGCGTTTGTTGGCTTCCTATGACCTTTCTTCGGATTGTCGAGCTAACACGAAGAGTTGCTCCGTTATCATGAATTCTCTACCTGTTGAAGGTTGGATGCGAGTTTTTTGAAGAAACAATGACTGCAAAGGCGTATCGCCTAAAAAGCTAGTATTCGCAGGACTTCATTAGAGAAGTTGTTTTCTCAAAAAAAGAAGTATAAGAAGTTCAATCAGAACCAGCAGGTGCAATATCAAAAACTTTGCAAGCACAATCGCAAAACAGCAGATTCAAGCTCAATGAAAAACCTTTCCTTAACCAGAACAAAGAGAACAACATGAAGAAGCAGTACATGGTAGAACAGTATCATTATGGGAAGCAGGATGTCCAGTGAGATGGGTTTTACAATTTGAGAACAAAACTGAAAATATGCCTTCACTTACTTGCAAAATTGACAAAAGTGGGCACCGAAACTCACCTTCAAACTAGAGAAAACTTGCAAGAACCTGTTAGCTCTCTTGCTATCCCTACCCTCAGTATTCCAGCACCAAATGTGTACTCTATAGACCTCATCAACAAAATTGAGGTACTTCCCACAGCAAGTCAATGCAAGTAAAGGGCAAGTTACATCAGTCATCAAAGTGCAAGAGGGTTGTGGCCAAATCCAAATCTTTTGCAAATCTATGAAGGAAAAGCAGACATGAAGGTCCTAACTGTTTGATCCTAATGAGATTAACTCATGATGGGAGGGAGCTTTACAGCAGAAATCCCCTCCATCACTTGCACAATGGGCTGCATCAGATAACCTTTAACCCAGATCTGAAGGATGCAACACAGAAGAGCTCCAACATATGCAAAGATCCTTGCACATTCACCTTTTGCCTCATGAGCCAGGGTAACGAAAACACCCACAAACGTGAGAAAGTATAGTGTACACCAACCAAATCACAACAATGTTTACAAACCAGATTTGGTGAAGATCTTGGGTATTTCAATACCTAGATAAATGCCAAGGGGGAATTCCAAATACAACCTGAAAAAAACTAACTTATTCAGAGTGTTCCCTGAGTAGCCAATGTATCCTATTGGAGGCAATTGACAGAATGAAAGCAAGGAAACATCCTAGAGACTCACTGCCAGCTCCAGAGGGTTTCAAGCAGTGTGAATGTGCTGTTATTATAGTAAGCACATTGACAATGAGGGATTTTCAAGTTCATCCATTGCTGCTGGAACATCTCGGTTTTTATCTCTGTCCTCTTGCTTTGCACGTTGTCTTTCTGCACAAGCGAATTGAAACTCACCAGATCCAAGAAATGCCAAGTATATGTAAAATTGTGATAAAAGAAACAGTAACAAAAAGCATTACAGTTGCAAAGGATTGCAGGGATTGGACCTTACTCTTATTGAGAATTGATTTGCGAGTGAGTTCCAGAAACTCATCCCATTGAAAACCTTGCAGCTCTAGTTTGTCTTCCTCTGAGAGCTCAAAATTCGGCTCCCTGCCACACATGTATGCAGCCCTGCCAGTTGCATCTCAAACTCCATCAGAGGCTTTCCCTCAAAGACTTGCCTGCTTGTTGTGCTTGCAAGGCAGCATTGGCTTTCTTCTATCCAACATGTGTCATCAGCACACTTAGGTTCTGAATGTTTGCAAGCATGTATAGACCTAGTTAGTTGTCAAATCCTTCACTTATGCAAAAGCACATCTTTCTCAACTGGAATGATGTGACATCATAAACAAAGGACTCCCCTCTGGAACATCTGTGGCATTGCAAGATAATTCTCTTCTTGAAATTGGTGAGTGCACATACTACATGCCATGCAACTCTGCCTTCAATCTACAAGACACCAACATGTTGAGAAATGTCTGAATACAGTCCCACCCAACCACTCATCCTTGGATCTTGGAAATGCTCTAAATCACTCATAAGACATATTTCTTTGCTGGCCTGACCACCCATCTTCTTCTGAACACACTCTGGCCATGACACTCAAAGAAACAAAGCAGGGTGGATGCACCGGTCATAAAGCCGTGCTGCTTCTTCCTGGGATCCAACAGTACCAAGGTGAACCTGTTTCTTCTCCACCTTGATGGCAGCCTGCCACTTCATGTTCTTGAAGTATACCCCTCGCATGACACAAGGCTCCTGGTTTCCCTGTTGTTTTCTCCTTTGGTGCTTCCTCTTCTTCAGTTCCCTTTCTGCATGCAGAGATTTCAAGGAGAGGTCAGAGGCCCTGGCAAGGGCTCTGTCACAGGGTCTTCCAACACTAGGGAATAGGGCCTCTTATTCATTCCAGAAGATCCTCATGTACCAAGGACTAGAGTCTAACCCTCCTGTCCATCAAGTGGACCATTGAGGTTCCATCATTCCATTAGTGCATACTCAGGTTGAGATCCCCACCCATTGGAATTGCATGTACAAAAGCCTAACCATACTTGCATAATTTGGTGTCTAGAGTAACATTCAGCAATTAAGGACCCAACTACCCTAACATCCGGCAAGAAATACTGGAAAACGGTGCTGGTGGCAAGCAGAAATACCTTTTGGGAACAAATTTGGAGCATAAATCTGATTCAGAGGTTGAGCAAGTGAAGTACATGTTGTATGCACCTCCTTCAAATCAACCCACCAAGTGCCACCATGTCAAAACCCCAATACAGGTATCTCCATGATAATAGCATCAATTTAGAAAAAAAAATTCATACTACCCAAAAGCAAAGCAATTCATCAAACTCATGAAAGGAAATACATTACTAATGTATGCATGGCCTATATTTTCCTTTATCTGAAATGAGAACATCAAGCAACCGACTGGATGCTACTTATTTAGTAGGTACCTGGCCCTCTTTCAGAAAGATCACTAGATTACCTGCTTAGGGGGGATGTCCTCATTGGATTTCAACCCTTCTGGTGAGACGAGTGTTGTTCCTCTTGCAGACAGGAGAAACGGTAGTCTTTGGTAAGCTTGTGGCTGTCCATGCTTGTCTGAATATCAACACGACTTTCAAAATCAATTCGTGCCCATCAACTAGAAGAAAACAAAACAGAGGCTGGTGAAACATTGCACAATCATCACCCTACATGTTCATCGCCTAGCTGCAACTGACACATAAAGATGTGAGAAACCCAAAATCTGTCATTTTGGCACAGAAAAGACACAGAAAGCCATCAGGCAACCACATCGACATCTCCATGCCTCCTAACCCTGCTGCTCTGAGAATGACATATAGCTAGATTTGAGAAAGAACCTGGAGACACACCAGGACGCCGCTTTCTGATACTCACCATGCGACCTTCCTGTCTTCTTGCACACAAATGCTATATCCTTATTTTCACCAACCTCCTGACTGCATTGTGGGCATCAGGCTTTCTAGTGGAGGTAAATTTTGAGTTATTTCCTTGCGTCACAAATAGGCTTCCAAAACTGGATTCCTTAGTAAATTACCAACATATCTTTGGTAGGTGACAATCCTAACTGCAACAGCTGCCCCTAAAACATCTCCAAAGATTTGTCTCCCTGCTAATCATGGTACACCTTGTGATGCCCAAAGCAGAAGTCCGCCAACCACAATCCTTGGAGGATTAAATGCTTTCAGTTTGGGCAAAAACAGGTAACCTGAACTGCTGATTAGTACAATCATCCAACCTGTAGACAAACCAGAATATATCAGCACTGTACATCTGGGCCAAGGTAAAATTGGTATGCACAGGGGGAGAATACAGGGTGATTACCAACCCAAGCTAGAATGGCTGATGGAAACCCAAGTGTTGTGATTTGAAATCTGTTGCCAAACACGAAATCTCAATCCTTCCACACATGATGATGATGCACATGAGATTTTTCACACATAGATAAAATCCAAACTCTCATCCCTGAAACTGAACAACGAAATGGACCATACCCAAATCCCTTATACACTGGATTTTTTTTATGTCCTGTAACTTTGAGTATCCAGGGCCACATACAACAACTCCAGCACTCTCTCGCTGGGTCAATGTCTTCTAGCTCTTCTTAAACCCCCTGGAGACACTGGAATTGACAAAAATCAAGAATCCATTCATCGTTAGCATGCTGTGTGCTGGGCTTCTAAGGCCAACAATGTTTTTGATCCCCATTCTTGCTCCAACTCCTTTGCTTCATATGCTCTGGCCAGCATTGCAAGGAAAGTGTTCTTCATCACTTGATCAACTCTGTCATGTATGTCAATGGCTCTAAGCCAACCTCCAGAGTTTCATTGGTATCAAATATCCCTAGTTTGACCAGAAGCATAGTGATTAAGAGAATGGGTCCCCCTACAAGGGTAAAAAAGCACAAGCGCTCTGGAGTACAACACAACACACAACCACTACCACCTTTTCCTGAAGACCCATAGGTAGCCAGCCACCTTTTTCCCGCATTCTGTAAACTCCCTCATGCTCAAAGTAATCTACCACAATGTGCTGATTTCCCCAGAATTCAGAAGTAGATATGCCCAGTGACCCAACAAGTCTTGATGCACCAACTCATCCATGGAATTGCCAGAACTTGATAGATTGACCTAGTAGCTGAGATTCCTTGCAGAGGAAGGGGGTGCAGGTACTAGGTACTACTCAAGGAGACACTTTGTTGCATATGTTTCACAAACACCTTGCTATAATTACTAAACAAAGGAGCATGGTATTCTCACATGACACAAATATATTATTAATCTAATTCAGGTATTTAGTTAATTCTGGCCTAAATTGTTAAGTTTGGACTTTTTCTAACCTAGTGAATGGGATCAAGTTTTTTACTGCATTGGAGGCAATACATTGTTAATATCTATTTGTTGGATCATTTAGTGAGATGAAATGTTATTAATATATATTATTGCATCATCTGATGCTTCTAAATCAAAACAAAAAAAAGGTTGACACTAAGATCAAATATTTTTACTAAATTGAGACGACACATTTTTAATATCAATGTGTTGAATAATTTAGTGAGATAAAATAGTATTAATATATATTGTTGCATCATATGATACTTTCAAAAAAGTTTTAAAATTAAGCTCCTTTCAAGGACCAAATTTCTTACTAAATTTGAAACAAAACATTGTTAACATCTATTTGTTGAATTATTTAGTGAGACAAAATATTGTTAATATGTATCAGACTGCATCATCTTCTAATGCCTTCAAATCACAAAAAAAAGGGAAACAAACTCCAATTTCCCAACTTTCAAATGATCGACTCTTAATTCTGAACTTTTGACAAGTCTAGACGGTGATGCCAAACGCCTACTGAGGACGCTTTATAGCAACCAACCACTGACCTGTCTGTCCTTGCCACTGCCGTTTCCCCCTGGTTGTCAAACACCGATGGCAGCAGCTAGTTCGCGGCTGACATCATCAAATCCCGCAGCAAAACCCAAAAAAAAATAGAAAAGAAAAAAGCCTGAGGTACCAAATAATGAAGAAAAACTCTGAAGCTGCACCGGATCCCCCGTCGTCTTCTACCACCAATCCGCCCTAAAGATCCCCTCCTTCTGATCCCGACGAGGATCAAACAATCGCCCCCCACACACACACACACACCTATCCACCAACCCACCCAAAGCTCGCGTTCGTTTCTCGTGACTAGCCAACCAAAAATACTACCACCGTGATTCAATAACAGAAGCAACAGCAGCAGCAACTCTTGACTCAACAACGCAGCAACAACAACTTAAGTGAAGCGAGGCAAAGAGCATGGGAAAGCCAACGCTGGCGACCAACGAGCTGCGGAATAAGAGCAGAAGCTTGTGGGTACGGAGATGAGGTGAGAATCTAGTTTGTGCAGTAACGATGGTGGCGTGGGTTGGCAGGCGAAGAAGAAGATGATAACGCTGGTGCGGCAGCGCTGGGCGTCTTTGTCTTGTAGTATCTAAAGTAGCGCTCGTGACTACTACGTATTACTCTTATTAGATATGTACTAGAGTGGCTGACAATATCAATGCACAATTTAAGACACGTTTTCAAATATTCTCATAGCTAATACAAAATTATTTCTTGCTGAAATTTGGTATCTCACACATATCCAGGGTTTTTTTTACTAATTTTTGTTTGTAGCCAAAGTGGCAATCATCCATAGGAAGTTGTAAGAAAAGTGACAATCATCCCTCGGAAGATTTAGCCAAATCTGGCTATGAATTATAAATAAATTATAAATCTTTCATCAACTTCTTTCTTTCTTTCTTTTTTTGGCTACAAAATGAGAACCAAGAGTATGAATCTGGCTATTTTTATAAAAAAAAATTCACTTTTGGTGACTGAAAACCTCCAAAACACTTCTCTTTTGAATTTTTGAAGTTTGCTTTTTGGTGAAATTTCGCCAGTAAGACAAAACATTGCACATATCCTATGTTGGCCATGAAATCCAATTTTCAAAATGTGCAAGTATGATTA
>Ga0209611_10004286_pt1 | contig 24462 bp, 18 predicted proteins | sample S1TSphgellanicum_3_FD_187693 | JGI IMG/M metagenome (GOLD analysis project Ga0209611, IMG submission 187693) | Host-associated microbial communities from peat moss isolated from Minnesota, USA - S1T2_Fc - Sphagnum magellanicum MG (SPAdes) (version 2) | ecosystem: Host-associated > Plants > Peat...
TGCAAGTCTATGAGGATGATGTTGGTGTTAGTGTCCTCTGCATGGCCAGAATGTGTCAGAATGTCTATGTGCTAAGCTTTGATTCCATTTTTGAGGTTGTTGCACTCTGAGTGAGCAGCTGCTGCCACAGATGAGCTGGGTTAGCAGTCTTGCAAATCAAATAGCACTGAACTTTGGTGGCTATGTCTTCTAGGTTGTAGGAGTCAAAAGCCAGAGCTTTGCGAACTGTTGCTCCTCTTCTCAACACTTTTTCATTATGGGCTTCCAGTAGTCCTGAGCATTTTGAAATCCCCAATGATTGATACAGGCTAACTTGTCATGCAGTATTTGGCAAAATGTTGGACACATAAAAATGCAGAGGAATTGAGTTAGCCATAGTCAGTGTGAGATGGGATGCAAGGTTCTGGACATACCTGACTTGTGTACTATCAACGGATGAGCATTTGTCAAACTGGATGCGACTCCGCACCTTTTGGAACAATGGCATGAATTACAATGGAAAGCATGGTTCACAATCTCAGCACAGTCAATGGCTAAGGGAACAAAGTGAAGACCAAACATCTTGGTATGAAACTGTACACAGCACAATTAAGCTTCCAATCCTTGAGCTGAAAATTCATTGATTATTGGGTCTGTAGAATGTATAAATGAATTTGGTAATTTTCAAGAGATTGTATGTTTTGCTGGAATGTCAGAATTGCTTGAATCTTTTCTTGTCCACATTTCCATGCCAAAGTAAGATGTTTTGAATTTGTGTGAGAGGTAATTTGGAGATAATTTCAGTATTAATTCAAGTTCGTTACATATGAGTTTCTTGTGAGTTCTTATTTCTTACCTTCATTAACTACATCATTGCAAATTTTGTCAAAGCTTAATATCAATGAGCCAAAGTTGTCCATATTGTGTGCAAGGACCAGTGTTGTTTCCATTATTGATTTGAAATGTCACTATAAGTACCCCCGGATTATAATGGGGGTATTAGCCCAGGCCCAAAATGGTGACAAACAGTTTTGGAAATAGTAATTTCATGCAGCCAATGGGAAGGTTCAGCATTCACTCAATGTGCCTTGATTTTTTTCTTTTAAGTTTTAGGGCGGGGGGGGGGAGGAAGATTTTTTTCTTTTTTTCATTTTTTCATTGTTCCCAACATGTTCCTTCAAGTTCCCAATGGGTTCCCATCAGGTTCTCAATATGTTCCCTGGGTTCCCAATGTGTTCCTCAAGGGCATTCCAATAGCACCTTGTTTTAATCCCATATGTTTTGTCCAAAGTCCTCCCCTTCTCACCTATATAGGTGGGCCAAAGGGAAAGGCACTTCATCTTTCCATAAAATGTTCTATATTTGGTATCCTCTATAGATGCAAGCTTTTTTTGTGATGAGCCAATTAAATTGACTCATTGCAAAAATAAAGGTTGGACTTGTCAAGTACCCCGAACTAATTAATATGAAACAAAATAAGTACCCCATGATGGTGAGAACACTATAAATAAATAAAGAAAAGAAAAACACCTAGCAAGGGAACAAAAGAAGGAAAATAAAAGCATCAAAGTCCAAACAAAAGACCACATTTGACAATGCAAAATGCACAAGGGGAGCCTTAAGAGGAGAAATCACAAAACCTAGGATGTAAACCCATCATTCGTAGCATGAAATAAGTCGGGGAAGGAGACGGGCGAAAAATTTGGAAGGACATTAAGCTTAGAAAAGGCCTCTCTTGCTCTCATAACTACTAGTTGAAAGATAATGGCAACTTGAAATTTCTTAATAACCATTGACACCTTCTGCCTATAAAATGAATGTAAAATTGAAAGAGGACCTCTAGAACATTTCATCAACCATGCCATGTTGGCACATTGATGAAGGAAGTCATTCGCCTTTTGGTGTAAACATCCAAATATATTTATTGTTAGAGGATGAAATCATCCTCAGGGTGTTAGTCACAATATGACAACCTTTGTTTAAGTTGCAATCATGACAACCACTTTCAAAAAAAAAAAACTAGCGAAATAAAGTATGTATGAGTTAGGTTAATAATGACTACATCTAGATCTACCAAAATGCAAACATCATTTGTTATAAACACAATATCCATTCGTCATTGGGATGACTAAAGACATGGCATTGGGAGAATATGCATGCAAAACATGGAACTTGACATCCTTAATAATGGAGGTGAAAGAATCTTGAATTGCATCATGTGTGGCAATGTAATCTTCCCCATGAACACAACGAAGTAAGAGTATCCTTGTTAAATCTATTGGCTGACTACCACATGCATTGAAGAAAACCACAAGCTATAGGATGGGGGAAGCCCAATTCAGTGCGCAGTGTTAAGGAAAAAATGTTAAAGACCATTTTAAAAGATGGGATGATTGGGTGGGCAAAAAGTTAAACATTCAAGCTCGAGCCTATGCAAGATTTCACTAAATGCGATGACAATTTGAAAACAATTTTAACATGATGCTGGAAAATGAATACTTGTGCACACTCTCCGAAATGTTCTCCTAAAAATGATCCATTCATCTCTTTGATAACTATTCAATTGGAAGGATGGAAGCTAGTTGGAGGTAAAATGTCATAAGCCCACTTAAAATGAACCTAAAATGAACATGGACATGAATTGCTAACCCCTATAGCCACTAATAAAAATGGGTGGTTATCTTGCAAAAATTTAGATGCAATGATTAAGGTGACAAGCCCTCAATTCTCCAAGTACATTGCTAAGGTGATAACTTTTGCAAAAACAAAACCTATCCCACCCTTTCGAGATGGGAAGAAAAACTTGTTGACAAACTAAGGGAGCTTTCGAACACTCCAAATATATTGGCCCTAAATTGTTTCCCAAATACATGAATGAGGATCGATCAAATGAAGCTAGCTATCATTTAAAATCCAAGAATGAGGGGGGGAAAAAAAGAAGGAAATAAGGCCTTTGGGAGAAACAATGAATGATAATCCAAATGCCACCTACATATCCCCCAATTTAGGAAAGACATCTATGTGTTGAACATCATTGTCCAAAGCTTCTTAAAAAAAAAAGAATCGAAAGAAAAGGACCCCAAAGGAAAACCCAAAACCCTAATGCCCCCAATGGGGGTACATAAACTTAATGGAGGCAAAAACCTTGAAAGCAACCTTGAAAGAGACCAAACAACACATTTGCAAGGTTGGATTATAGGGCTTACCAAACTTAATTGGGGAGAGAAATGATGAAAATCCTAATATACAATTGAAACAAGCCCAATGATGTGGGTGTCATTTGCAATAGAAATAAATAAATAAGATGGGAAAAGGCTAGCCGGACTACGAAATGTGTGGAAATGGGTTAAGGCAAAAAAAGAACCACCCAAAATATCCTTTTGACAAGTGCCAATGGAGAACTGAATAACATACATATCACCCTAAAGGGAGTGGTGATTAAAGAAAAAAAGGAGCTATGGGGCATAAAAAAAATTGAATGAAAGGTATGAACTAAAACAATTGTTCACCTACAACTTGTAACTCCTAGAATATAACCCTATGGGAAACAATGTCAAAAACATTTGCAATGTCTGCATGTAACACCATCCAATTAGAGTGAACATTTAAGGTTACCCGAATATTGTGCACCACCACCTCACAACCTCCCCTAATTGTAATTTCAAACTAGTGGGGGGACAAATGAGTGAAAAATGCATCACAAAATTGGAGGAAAAAAATCTTATTCATCAACTAATAAAAAACTTTGCCCACTACTATTGGTTGAATGCCACAAGAAGGTTTGGCCAAAACTAGCATCCTTATAACACCAAAGGCCTTGGTTATACTTTTGAAAATACGCCCTACTACAACATAAGAACACACTAGGAATAAATGGGAAAAGTTGTTAGTTAAGTCCTTTGGGTCAATTAAATCTTGAAAGCACTCAAATACCATGCCAAAACGTTCATTAGCTAAAAGGTGGGTCAAATGGATGAATGTCACTTGAACATGTTTTTTCTTAAAATCCAAATTTGCTTCTACTTGGAACTTTATTAAAGAGTCTAAACATGGCAAGGATGAAGAGCTTGCAAAGTCATCATGGTTTTTGAAGAGGTTGAAGCCAGGGCCAAGGGGGTTAGGGCCTTCGTAGCATGACCATATTCCCTTACTCACCTTAAGGCTAAACTTTAATGAAAGCAATGAGGCCGTAAGTGGGAAAAAAAGGATGGGACATTTAAGGGAAGGGCACCATTTAAACAAGGGGGGACTAAAAGGTAAAACAACTATTAGGGCTTATGTGTGCAACAAATGTTCCATTTGAAGCTCCTCCTAGTTGCCAAAAAAAAACCTTTGTAATTGAATCATAGTTTTCCCACACCTAGCCTTTCCCCCCTCAAACATGCAAAAGAAGGCACCATTGGTAGAAATGTAAAAAAAAAATGTCAAACAACAACATCGTTTGGCTTTTGCATTATGTAGTTTAAAAGAAATTTGAATGTTGACTGCACATTTCACTTCAAGGCAATTGGGATGTGTACATATTATTGAGGCCTAAGGAACCCCAACAAAAAAGGTCCAAAGGGATTGAGATTCAATATCCATGCCCAAGCTATGGGAAGGGGGTGGGGGACTTGGAGGGATGGGGCACCACCATTTCCACCTAAAGAACTAACTTGAAAAGCTTAATGCAACATTTGATGGCACAACAAACTGATACACATAAATAAAACCCCACAACCAAAACATGGGGTGTCACATTGAAGGGGGGTTCAACTCATATTCTCAACATGCAATGAAAGTACGGTCGACCCATAGGCTTGATACACCCTAATCGGATAGGACAAGATCAAAGCAAAAGTCTCAATGACACAAAGGAAAAAGGGAAGGGCCAAAATTACAAAATGAGGCCCTCATGGAAGGACAATAGGTTGAACCCTTTATGTTAAGGGCATGGGTGGGGGAAAGAAGTTAAGGGACATGTTTCCTATAGGGGGAGGAGTTTCCATTAAATAAATCGACACCCACATGCTATAAGTCAAAACAAAAGGAATGCCTAATAACACCTACCACACAAGGGTAAACCAATTAAAGAGAATCTACAATTGAAGCCCTTGTTTTGCATTCCTAAAAAACCACCAAAATGTAAATCTCCAACACCACTAAGATCTATGATTGACCAAATGATAGTGTTCTATGATGTTATGCCAATGTTTTTAAATGCTTAAACAATGCATTCTTAAATGTTTCACAAATGCCCCTAAATGTTCCATTGATGTTTTTCCATGTTCCATCAACGATTTTTGAAGATCTACAAACATTTGATGACGTTCCATTAATGTATTCAAAAGCCCTACTTGGTTTTAATCACTAACACCTAGGCCTTTCTCCTTTAAGTTTTCAAAGCTAAAGAACCTTAAATATGGCCTTTTGTTCCTTGTAACTTCAAACCCTTAGGCTTGAAAAAGGTCCCCAAATCTAAAACCCCTCATGATCATTTAGGACCTCAAAAATCCAAGGGCCACCTACAAGATCATTGTTTTTTATTTATGGTTTTACCTACAACCCATAATCCATGAAACCCTAATGGGAGAAGATTATGCATTCCTTTTGTTTGATGGCAAACATAACTGGCATTTTGCTTCTTATTTGCAAAAAAAGTTAATCCTCTTTTATAATACCTTAGTACCTTGGCCAAATTGACATTAATTATATTATTTTCAAAAATGTTGAAAATTTCAAAAATTATTTCTTCCAAATCAAAAAATATTGTGAAGAAAAATAGTGAATATTTACGAATAATCCATGTGTTGAAATGAAAATTTCAAAATTAATTAATTATTCAACAAACATGTGTTGAAATGGCCAAGGTACTATAGTTTTCTTCCAAAAGAAAACATTGTAGATAAATCTTTAGCAATGATGAAGGGGAGCAACAACAACACATTGGAACTTCTAAAGACACAACATGTAGCAAAAAAGAGAATTTCATTTCCTCATCCTCATGAAAGATTTGTCATTACATCAGTTGCCAACAATAGAAGGAATGTAGCAATTTGGCAACCACTTGATGGGAAATCCGTCATCTTCATTTCCATCACTTGCTTCTAAGCATTTTCAAATGTCAAAATTGGTGTACAAAGTACAAACTTTTGTTCAAGTGTGTGCTACCATGTTAAGAAAACTCTCCCAAGTCTTGTCCATAGCCTTTTGTAATATGTTTACTCCAAAGCTTGTAGTTCCTTCAAGATCCAACTTCCCCAACAAGCTATGGTTTGTTGTGTTGTGGTGTCGTTGGTTTGTTGTTCATACTAATATTCATTGCTAATTGTGTATTAGTTTCCATGTTCCATAGAAATATGCAATCCATAGAAACATTACTTATAGATTTTTAAGGTATGGTGACAATTTTGCTTTTGTTGGCAATGGTGTTTTAATAGCTATTCCTTCTGTAGTCAAAGTTGCTTCTAAGGTGGGCAAATATGATTCTATGGTTGATGTAACTTTAGTGGCAACGATGAGGAAGAAAGACTTTAGTAGTGGCAAGGAGGGACTTTATGAACATAAGCTTCTTGTGGTGATGGTGTTCATAATGATTAGATCCAATATTTGTAGCTTAACATTTTTAGCAATGAGTTTTTGGAAAGTTGTGTCTCATAAAGCCTAGAAGAGGTCCTATTGAAAGTTGTGTCATTTAAAGCCTTGAAGATTATTACACTTGGACCAATGACACAAGGGCTCACTAATCACATTGAATAAAAGTTGGTCGTTTTTAATCTTCTTTTTAAGATTGATATGGTTTCATGATTTCTTGGTGTAAGTAAAACACAATTTTTAAAATGTTTTCAATGGTGAAGATTGGTTTCATGTCCTAGAATGAATGAAAATGGGAATGATTTCATAGAAAATATATATGATTATGGAATTTTTTTTGATATTGTTATTTGGATTTATCCCATTTTACCCGTTTCACATTAAAAATTGATCATAATTTAAAGAAATTTGATATGATCACAAAAATCAACTTTAAAGATTAATTTAACTTCACATTTACCTTCAAATGATTTTTGGAATAAAATTTTTTTTTTGATTAAAATTCAATTCATGTTTTTCATTTACTTGTGCATTAATAATAATAATGTCATCACCTTTATAAAATTATTTTTCATGTAAAATGATTCTAAATATTACATTGTATCTTCCACCATTGTAGGTGTTTAAGAATAATAATTTAATTTATTTATTCTTTTCTTAAAATCTGTAAATTATAGGTGTAACTATTGAAAGTAACAACTAAATACAAGTGGAATAATTATAATTTTATACTTTAAAGAAAATGTGATTATAATTTTTTTGAATTAATACTACATAATGTTAGATTAATCTAAAGTTTTTTTCATAGCCACAAGGTTTTAATAAAATTCAAAAAACTAATGGAAATATATTAATATTTTGACCTTATGTAATTGGTCATCACTTGTAATGTAGAGCAATGTAAAATTCAAATTTATAGCTTGACATTTCTAGCATTGATTCATAGGTTTGTTTTTGGATGTTTTTGGTGATAATTGATTTTTCATGTGAAACTTAACATTTCAAAAGATGTAACAATACATAACATTGCCTTAATGTTGTGATAACATTTGACATTAACATGAATCCACTTCAACATAAATTACAAAACATTTCTTATATAAATAGGCTTTTTGATTTTGTATTTTAAACATTGATTTAACAAAGATTTAACTCAAAGTGTGAACCTTTGTTTTATATCCATGAAAATCTTAAGAACTTTAGATCCATGAATGTCTTCAAGAAAATAGGAGAGATTTTATGCCTACTCTTTAACCATTATATCCATGAATGTGTACAAAAAAAGAGGAGAAATTTTATGCTTACTCCTTAACCCATAATTGTCAATGACAACTAACTTGGTTTGCCCCTTTCCCAATATTCCTAGTTGGGAATAGAAGTTTCAAAATCTAACACATTGGTTGTAGTTGCCACTTTGTTGAGTAAGGCCCACCCTTTTGATGAGAGCTTTTTTGTTTGTGGATGCTTGTTATATATATATTTTTGTGATTGCCCAACATGATAGAAGCTTTGGGCAACTTCGTGCAAAATTTATGTGAAAGTTAGTAAGAAATTTTGTTGCCCAATGTTTTCAACATTTTGAAAATAGGAATTACATAAGGTGATGGAATGCCAGTTTTTTTTATCAAAGTCTTAAATTGTACAAGATTTTGGTTTGCCCTAAAAAGGATGAAAATCAATAGTTTTGTTTAAACTTCTCATGGATGACCAAATTTGACTATCCATTATTCATTCATTTCAACTTCTTTTTCAATAGTTTTTTTTCACATGACTCACATGCATGCCTTCTATCTACCACCAATTTTTTTTTATGATAAATGAAGCATGACATCTTGATCCAAGTTTCAAAAAACTTGCAATTTTGAAAATAGCCCAAAATATAAAATTTAAACTTTCAATTGTGGCAAATTTTCATTTTTCATCCAATTTTTTAAAAAATATATCAAAACATTCAATTTGAAGTCCTTTACAACTCCATTGAATTAGAGTTTCAAAATTTGAACAATCTACATGACTTTTATATACATTTGTAAAAGGAAAAGACATCATCACAAATTTATTAGGTTTCATAAGTTCGTAAAAATTATGTGCAAAATTTAATTGTCATAAGTTTGTACAAAAATCACATAGTTTTGTGCAAAATTATATCACGATAATTGCATAGATTTAGTTAAAATATAAATTAAACATATTTCACATCAAAATATCATAAATAGAAAAGACATAATGTGTATTTTGCTTGTGAATTTTCACCAAAATTTGACTTGAAAAATGTGATTTTGACCTATGCAAAGGATTTTTCATGAAAAAAATGAATCAAATTCACCAGATTTAATTTAATTTTTTTCCAGATTGTCAAATTTTTTATGATACACTCCAGTAGGTAACCAAGAATATAAAAGGATTACATTTCTTTTCTACTTTCATATCTAGTATGTAACGCAAATTTGGCTAAATTATTTTTGGATGATCGCCACTTTGGCTACATCACAAATTCCTTAAAAGAAACCCTAAGTAGGCATAAGAACATGTGCCCTCCTATGGCTATTATCTATGTAGTTTAAGTTCATGATATAACATTTGCTTTGTACTTGACAATGGACGTGAGGGCATTCCCATCATGTAGGGGCAGGACTAGGCTCTGGTCTCATCTTATGAGTCTAGGAAGGCGCTCAGGAAAAAGGAAAGACAGGATGAAACTCAGTTTACCACCAAAATTGGTGGAAAAACTAGTTTGAGTCCCAGAAATTTTGCTTTGTAAAATTTTCATTCCCATTTACATGTTTGATGTCCTATTATGCTACCATTCTCGCCCCCTAATCACGTGACTTTACATTTAACTCCAATTGAAAGAAGAAAACAAACAAACAACAATAAAGTCAAAATGAGAGAAGCTTGCATGTTTTGAAATGTAATTAGAACTTGTTGTCCAAGGAAAAATCAATGAGGCCTGCAAGGAAGGTATCAAAGCACACTGTCCCTGAACAAATAGAAGGATTGATGGATGATGAAGGCTCCAACAAGAACTTTTGGTAAGTTTTTACCCATTCATCCATCCATCCACTAATTCATCTATTTGTGAAGTGATAATTGTCATCATCATCCTCTTTCCCTACTCTTCTTCCCAGTTGCTTCTTTCCTTTTATTGTTTGCAAAAGGAAAGCACAGCCCCTGAACAAATAGAAAGAAATTGATAGATGATAAAAACCCTAACAAGAAATTTTGGTTAGTTTTCAACTATTCATTCATTCATTTCATTCATCCATTGAGGAATTGATCATTATCTTCATCATCGAACCTCTTTTCTTCTTCACACTTGCTTCTTTCTATATTGTTTGTCTGTAGATTTTCCATTCATCCATCCACTAGGGGAGTCATCGTCATCCTCAAGCCTTTCCTCCTCTTCTTCCCAATTGCTTCTGTCCTTTGTGCTTTGTTTGCAGATTTTGGATCATCTTCTCTTCTCCTTCTCTTCTCCTAGTCTTCGTCTTCGTCGTCCTCTTGCTTCTTCCCTCAGCGTTTCCTTCTCTCTTCCTGTGGGGTTTTTTTTCCCACCCCCCGTCTTTTTGGGTCCTGTTTTGCAAGTTCCGTGGAAGTCTCTACTTCTTTTCTTTTTTCCTTTCACCGTTGTGAGGGTTTTTGTTTGTTTCTGGACGGCTTGATTAGCTTTGTCGGCGTCGTTCATAAATATATATTTTGGGGTGCAAAAGATTTTCTCTGTCAATTTGAAATTTTACTTTCAAAAGATTTGTAATGCGGACGTCTTTCCCTGCAATCTCATAAATAAGCTTTCATCATCCCCTCTCTGCTGCCGCAAGGGAAGCGGGGTTGTTCTTTGGAGCTTTAGGTCTTCTCATTTGGCTCTCTTTTGTGGTTGTTCATTTTTGGCAACATCACAATTTTTAGGTATTCTCACGAAACCCTAATTAGGTACCTTGATCCAATTGTGCGCAGAGTAGTGAATGAAAGGAGGAAAGCAACACACATGACGAGAAATAGCAAAAAAAATCTGGTGTTTGTTGGGGTTGTGAAAGATCGGCTTGAAGTTTCTAAAAAGATGGTGAAGCAAATGCATGTGTTGATGACAGTTTGTTGCAGGTACCCTTTTTTTTTCCCTTTCCCAGACCCCAATCGACCTGCCAGTGTTTCCCTTTCTTCTTCATCGAAGAAAGTGAAGGGGTGAAGTTAGAGAGGAGAGGAGGCACAGCGCATCCACCAGAGATATAGGGTTTGAGCAGACTGGGAATTCCCAAGATGATGGCAGGAATGGAGGTGGATGATGGACCCACACGGGTTGGCGGCAAGAGAAATTACCCTAGGTCAGGAAACCCGGGAGGAGCAGGAGCCAGGAGCCATCATCCACAGATTTGTAGATATTGGCAAGAAGGCAGGTGTTTGAAGGGAGATGACTGCCAGTGGCTGCATCCTGGAAACCCAGGTACCACTGGACGAGGAACTTATCTAGGGAATGGGAGGAGAGCAAGCAATGTGATTGACAACAGGAGTGATAATAGAGGGGGCTGGGGAACCACTGGAGAGGGAGGATTCTCGAGTGGGAGTAGTAGTCAAGGGAGGTCCAGGAATGTATCAGCGAGATGGGGGCGGCCACGAAATGTTGTTGGCAGACCTAGCCAGAGAGATAGGGGTTACACTGATGGGAGTGGAGGAGGGCACACACAGCGGAGCACAAAGGGGAAGCCCTGCAATTTTTGGCTCAAGGGAAACTGTAACAGAGGTGATGATTGCACGTATTTGCATGCACATACAACTGCACCAGATATCCAGATGATGACACAGCTCATTGGCCATGAAAAGGTAGCATTTTTTCCTCAAGAAAAGACATGGTTGTATAATAGGTTGAGTTTGCAGGCAGTACAAAGTTACTGTGAGTTTAAAGATGCCAATGCATGAGCTCCTCCTGGCTTTCAAACCTCTTCACTTAGGTTTTTTGATTGTGTTTTGAATGGGTGGTTTGTGATGTCCTTATTGCAGGCAATTAGGGCAATAGAGATGCCACAAGGAGCTTCACAGCTTTATACTGGTAGCCAAGATGAGTCAGTTCGTGTGTGGGACTGCACAACAGGCCAGGCAAGCTATTTTTCCTCTTGTTAACCATCCAATTGATGTTTTGTTATTCAAGCTGTGTTCATCAGAGGCCTTCAAAGATTCCCTGGTTCTGTGAGAACTATCAAGGAGGGTTTTAGTGGTGGAGCAATGATGTAGATCTGGCTGTAGTTCTTCCCAGGAGCTCTTACACTTCATGAATTGAACTTGTAGGTTTGAGTGGCAGAAGTTTCAATGTTTTTCAACACAGCTTAGTTTGGATCCTGCTCTCCTGATGTGACTGGAAGTGTTGAGCCACATCTGAGTGGGCAGGCCAAAGGCCATCTATTTTTTGATTTCAAGGCTAAGATTTAGCCCATGTGCTTTTCACAGTTCAAGGGTTGTGACATCTTATAGCAGGTGGTAGGTTCCTGCTTTTCACCATTGCAACACCAATTCTGTAGGTGTTTATGACTCTTGTGTCTATTTAAAGTACAGGCAGAAAAAAAAGTAGCAGCTTCATTGTCTAATTTGGACCCATGTTCTGTTGTGTCTTCAGTGTACAAATGTGGTACAAATGGGAGGTGATGTGGGTGCATTGCTGAGTGCACCTGGATGGCTTTTCATAGGTCTGCCCAATGAGGTCCAGGTAATTGGTCTTGTCCTTTTAAGTTGGATCCACTCATCTTTAGCTGAGATTTTACACCAAAACACCCTCAGTGCTGTCTCTCTCATGATTTGCATGACAGACAGTTGAAACTATCCTCACTGCTGTTCTTTTATTTGCCAAGGATGAGATGAGGTCTAGGGAGTCTCTGCAGCTTCAAGATACCAAAATTGTCAGAGTATCTGGTGGCAGTAGTATATGCCCTAGATCAATCTGTGACCTTAATTGTACTTGGCTTTACTTGGAGTTTCTTTGATTTAGCACTAACTCAAGATTCAGAGGTTTAAAACATTGATATTTTTTTGAAACAATATTAGCCACAATATGCAGGTATTGGCAGGTTCTCTGCATCATGTGGCTTCCAGTATTTCAGGTTCTGCCAAATTTGGATGTGTCAATAGTTCAAGACTAGTTCTCATTTTGTAGGAAGTCTTGTACACTGTGTTCTCTTTGTTTCTCATTTGGTTTCAGGGGCTGCAGACATGGAATGTGCAGACATCGGCACAACAGAGCTTGAGTGGGCCAAAGGGCCAAGTACATGCCCTGGCTGTCAGTGAAGATGGTCTGCTTTTTGCAGGCACGCAGGTATTTCCGTGTATTCTTATTGTATTCTTTAGCATTTCTTGATATTCAACATGGATGTTGCTTGCATCTGAAGTCTAAAAAGCTCAGACAGTTGATCCTGTGAACTCAAAGAATGGAAGAAATCATTGTCTGAACCCATCCTTTATGCTTGTTTTTTTCAGGATGGCACAATACTGGAATGGAAGTTCAATGCATTAACCCACTTATTTGAGCCAGCTGCATCCTTGTCAGGCCACACTGGCCCTGTTATCACTCTTCTGTTTATTGGCAACCGCCTGTATACAGGTTCCATGGACAAAACAATCCGGGTTTGTAACATTGGCACTTACACCCCTGCTTTTTTCAGTGTCCATGCTTGTTCCTGAGTGTGTTCTTGTTTTGTCACAAGAAGTCCATAGTTAGCAGTGTTATACTTGTCTGTCCAGTATTCAATAAACTATTTGTGTATTTTGGAAGTAGTGGATCAGGTTCTTCTTGAAGGTCTTGTCACAAAGTTAATACCTTCACAGATCACATCTCTGATATTGGCTTATGTTATGAATTGCAGATATGGGATACAGCAAGTGGCCAGTGCATACAAACCCTAGAAGGGCACTCAGATGTTGTGATGGACCTCCTCTGCTGGGAACAGTTCCTGCTTTCTTGCTCTCTTGATGGCACTATCAGGGTAAGTTCTAGAGACATAATTAAATTCCTTCTCTGTTTCCTAAAATGTTGATGTAGGATTGGAAGTTCATCCATGATGTTGCTTATTTTCCTGGTTTTGATTTGACATGAAAATTGTGCTCATATTACAGGTGTGGGCGGCAAATGCAGCTGGTCAATTAGACACAACTTTCACACATCCTGAAGATGAAGGACAAGCTGAGCCTCGCAATGTATGCTTCTGTGTCATAAGATCTCACAGCCTTGGACCCATGAAACCATTCTTCACTCTTTTATTTAGAGTGAATTCCTGTGCAAGGGGGTTGAGACCAAGAGCATCTTTAATCAATTGCATTATAGTTTGATGTTTTGATATTGCTGGCCTACTTTGTTGTGAGTATGGAGATTTCTCAATTCCAATGGCAATTATTTTGATATTGCAGGGTGCACTTAAAATGTGTGGTTGCAATGATGGAGCGGGGAAACCAGTACTGCTTGTTTCATACAATGACAACATTGTTCGCCTCTATGACCTTCCCACGTAGGAATTTTCACCACACAAACCTTGAAGCTGTTCTCAAAATCTAAGGGTGTTCCGGATCCTTCTGAAGGATGTGACATGGACTCTTGGTTATAAGAATATAAGGCACTCTGTTTTGACATTCATTCCACAGTAATTAGGACTACAATGACTGTTCCATATTTGTTTTTGCTTCCAGGTTTTCAGAAAGAGGGCAGCTCTTTTCAAGGGAGGAAGTAAGAGCTCTTCATGTGGGACCAGATGGTCTGGTGTTTTCTGGAGACAGTTGTGGGACAGTCAAGGTCTGGCGATGGACAGGAGTCCAATTGGCAGCAGGTGGAGGTTAACCAATGGCACAAAGATTTAAAACTCTCCACTGATGCCTCAGCACGCATATGCTTCCATTCATGGGAAGCTGTGTACACAAATGCTACTCCTTTTAAATTGGGGAACTAGTGATCTGTCTGGGATCCAAGAAGATGTACCCAGGTTCATAAAATCAGATCACACAAGTTTTGGTCACAAAAATTAATGTTTAGCTGCCTAAGTGTATTGAGCCTCTGTGGTGACTGTGTGCAACATTTTGGCTCTCTTCAGGCTGACCAGGTGTCACGAAAAGGCTGGTACCCACATGTGTGCATTAATAAATTGCTGGGATGGTACAGCTGATGGGCCAGAGTTCCAATGACCATGTGTGGTCAATCAATTTGAGAATTGCAAACTCAGAATTTTGTTTTCCAGTTTGCAACTGTAGCTGCTTGTGTAACAAAAGCTTTCAAAGTGCGCTGTGGGTTTGAGATCCAATATCAAAAAAATTAGGACTATTTTTGCCCTTTAGGGGGTTGTTACCAAAGCTTTGGTTCCACCTCTCCCTTACCTTTGCATTACCTTTATGCAGATTAAGTTGGAATCTCCAACAAAGACAGCTGACCTAAAATATGGCATCAATTTTTCTTGGTGTCAAGGACTTTTTGTTGTCGTTGTATGGTGCTTAACACAATGTTGAAGCCATTCACAATATGCTTTGTATGACCATTTGTCAGAATCAGGAGCTCTTCCTTGAACATGTATTTGACTGAGGAAGATGGGATCAATGTGCTTACCAGGGTGTAAGACCAGATTTGTCAGCAAGTTTGAATCTCAAGATACAAACATTGCATATATTGACTTTCTTCTACATCTCTCAAAGACACCATCAAGCCTTCTGAGGAGTGTCCACAAAAGAACTCAGCTCTCAAAGACCGAGACACAAAGAACCTCATGGATGCAGTGTGAATTTGTTCGTGTTCTCCTGTGTGGTTCACTGGGTTGCAGGTGATCATGGGTCTTGGTCATAAAGATTGCATACTTCTTTTGAGCAGCACCATTCAAGCACCGACACTTAACACAATCTGTTTTCACTCTTGATGAACTGCACACTTGGACAACAGTAGTTAGTGCCTGGAAAAATTGAAGCATATATGCACAGACAACTGAATTATGACTGGGACTTATGGATGTGAACACCCATATCATATCCATTTTCCACAACACCCAGTATCCACAGTTTTGACTTGCAAGCTACACACCCTATGTAGTAATCTATAAAACCTTCAAAAAATGCTCTTGGGCAAAGCAAGGCACACTCTTCAGCACTCCCTGCTTAGTCTTTAGTGGTGGCCCAGTCAATTTTCACCAGCAACAACATAACAATACCAAAAATACATGCATGTATCCAAGGACATGTCCAAGACATCTCCATCTCCACATCAAGCAATCCCTGCAACAATGTTCCCTAAACTTTGATGTTCCCAGTAATCAGATATACATTCCCTAAGAGATTCCCATGAGAAGAACATTTCCATTGCTTTGGGTCTACAGATCTCCAAGTTTCACAGTCAAAAGATGCACAAAACCTTTTCATGTGTAAACAGTCCACAAACTAGTACAACAGACCATGAATCACAATGTCTTTCTTTGGAATCACTAGTAGTAGGGTAAACTCAATGCTTCAATTCTACAAGAAACCATCTGTCAACAACAAAAGAACACATGCATCATAGAACAAACAAATAATGATGTAAAAGGGCAATGTGGTTGCCCATTTTTCCACAAGGGACTCAGTAGCCCTGAGGTTGCACAATTTGGTGACCAGTGTATAGACCAGTCCAATTATAGCTAATTGGCTACCATGGGTGAATAGTGGATACCGAGGATGACCTAGACCCACAAACACTTGCAAGATGGCCATTAGTCCTAGTGACTCAGATTCATCAACAGAGCACCTTATTATGACTGCATTTATGGCAGTAACTGTTGCATCATTTTGCTGAGTCCACAAATACATGCACTCTGGAAACCTCATTCACTTGATTTTCTTTTTCAGTAACGGTTCCAGTAGGTGCGGCGCCGAAAATAGTTGTAGTCAGGAAGATTCTGGAGAGGTCCCATGGCTGCAATGGCAACCTCCTGATCAGCTATGAAACGAGCTCCAACTCGCTTCACTGTGTTCTCATCAACAGCATCAATGCGTGCAAACAGCTCAGCCAGTGGCACTCGTCGCCCATATGTCAATATCTGCCGTCCAATGTCTTCTGCAACAGCACTTGTCCCATCCAGGTGAAGTAGCAAGGACGATTTCAACTGATTGCGAGCACGGGCCACATCATCTGGAGCAGCCCGATAGACCAGTCTTGTCAACTCATGCATGATGCAGTATGACAGGTCATCCACTGTATCTGGCTTTGCAACTGCATATATTCCAAAGAGTCCCGCATCAGTGTAGTTTGTGTTAAAAGCCATGACACTCTCTGCCAGATTGTTTGCTCCAATCTTCTGAGCCATCTCTGACCCTGCATGAACACCAACTATTGCATTCTTGTTCCACGAGCCTAACATTGTCTGCATGACCATCAAGGCTATAGAATCTGGGTCCGTCCATGCTGCACCCTTGAGAGCTACTGCAAAGTGGATCAAAGACTGATCATCATCCCGAATGCGAACCTCTGAGCCTGTGAAAATCACTGGCTCCTGCTCTACAAGCTGTGCTGCAGTTGTCGGATTTGTTGAGAGGGACTGAAATGACTTCTCCGCAAGTGATACCAAATCCTCATGTTGCACAGCACCAGCTGCAGCAATAACCTGCAGGGCATGCCAACAAACCTCTATTGCACCCCTCAAAAGTCCAACAGAGTATATAAAGCCCTAACCAGTGGACCAGGTGATGCATTAACTATACAAAAAAATGCAGCAGGCGCTCCTGCCAGTACAGCGGGCTTTACATTTTCTGTAATGCTTGCCATACTGGCAGGAATGCCTGCCATATGGGTTTTATGCAAATGAAAGCCCTGGCAGCAGGACAATACACCTGCTGACCTTGGGCCTCCATAGGCTATACATAAATTCCTTGTTTAAACTGGAAGTTTACTACTCCAAATCCAAATCAGACAAGATTCCAAAAAACAATCTTCTTGTTCAAACCCTAAACTCGAGGTATTCATCCTATGCCTTTGGGTTTATGAAAAGCAGGAACTACAACAAAGAGGAGAAAATTAAGAATGAGATTTAGCTACTATACTGTCAGCTTAAAGCCTGGATTTCAGGGGAAATAGTTACCATTCGTGGGGCTGTGTAGTGAGCACTGATATACTCCTGCAAGTTAGCCCTGGTGATGGAACGAATGTTTGCAGCAGGCCCCAATATGGTGCGACCCAGAGGACTATACTGAAAGGCCGTAGCATGCAGATGGTCGAACATCACTTCCTCCACCTGTCCCTCCACCTCTTCCATCTCCCGCAGGATGACTTGCCGCTCCCGGGTGATCCGATCCTCATCGAAACGCGAGTTCTGCAGAATATCAGCTAGAATGTCCACAGCCAAAGGCACATCCTTCTTCAATACCTTGGCGTAATAAGTAGTCTGCTCCCGGGAAGTGTACGCGTTCAGATGTCCCCCGATATTCTCCACCTCCTCCTCCAGCTGCCGCATGCTCCGTCTCTTTGTCCCCTTGAAGATCATATGTTCCAGGAAATGCGCCGTGCCGTTCGTGCTCGCGCTCTCAAAACGGCTGCCGGCATCAATCCACACCCCGACCGTGGCCGTCGCTGCGGAAAGATCCGACTCGCTTGCCACGCGCAGTCCATTGGGCAGCGTTGTAACCTTAGTCTCCGGCCTTCCCAACACCGCTGTGTGATCCACTGTGCTTGGTACCGGCGAGTTGTACCTCTGGAACCTCTCATCGGGCACCGCAAGAGCATGGATCTGGCGTGCTGCTCCCACTCCAACAGCACGCCATAGCCGTCGTGTGTTGCGCAACTTGCTGCCCCAAACCCTGATCGCCATCGCCAACCTCTCTCGCGACAACGACGACGACGACAAACAGCCCTCCTCCTCTGCTGCAGCGGTGATGCTCTGCTATTAAAGAGCTTTGGAGAACAAACCAAAATTAATAACTATCATGTTCCACAACATGGATGAACAGAGACGTCACCCCATGGTCAATGAAATTGGCCCTTGTTCAGTGGGGACAAAATACGTGGAATTAATAATAGCGGGCATCATTCTTGTGAATGATACATCTTCAACTTGGATGCAAAGTGCGAACAATTTGGGTTTCTCATCCATCGACGACGATTTGTGCTCCATCTAAAATTAGGGTTAGGGTTTGGAGCTCTCTCTCTCTCCCCTCTCTCTCGCAGAGAGGAAACTCTCATGGAGCTTCTGGTTCCTTCTTCTCTCTGATTGATGCCGACGAGTTTGCCAGTTTTTTTATTCGTAAATTTTTGGCGGGATTCGTAATTCGATTCTGTCAAAGACGTGAACAGATAGCGGCTCTTGCTTATAAGTATCTTTTGTGTTTGTTTTGAGAGTCTGTAGGAGCAAGTGAAGCACAGGAAATGGAGTAAGTAAAGCTTGAGAAATGACTAGAGAGAAAATATGGACTTTCTTTGCCAACTCGATCGAGAGGTTGCAGATTCTGGATTTCTTTATCAGTGAGAGTGGTATCGTGAACTCTTCTTTTTTTTCAGGGGGCATGATCAAGCAATTGAGGCTGATGATGTTGTAGGAAGTTGTGGCTTTTCGCTAATAGTTTTGCATGCCATGGCTCGCTATACGATTATACAAAATCACCTTCAGACTTGTCTGAATAACATATATATCTGGAGACAACAACCATGGTCATGGACGCCTTAAGGGTTTTTATACCCCGAAACAGAAGTATAGGAACAAGAATCCATGGGGAGCTTGCTTAGATTTTGGTGTTTGTTTTCACCCCGATGATTACCGGCAATGCAAGAAAAAGTAGTGGTCTGATTCTCCCATGCTGACCCTAATTTTGCTGCTGAGGGGTTCCTTGTTTCTTCCATGGATTTCAGCATGATACTGCTTCCTGATATGGAACTCCATTTGACCATTCCAACAAGCACCAGGCTTGACGATCCCTTGCCCTTGTGTCTACTCTTGAGCACGAGAGTGTGCTTCCTCTTATCATCATAGTGTTCATAGAAGAGATTGATACTGAAGGTTTTTGGTTTGTGCGACAGGAGAACAAATAGCTGGGGGGCATGACCAAGTGGATCCCATACATGGAAGCAGTTTATAGTAAGGTTCAACACAGACAACCATAAATCCTTAGCATTGATCAGTGAGAGACCACAGAGGTAGTTATGGAAACAGTGAGCACTATGGTTTCTCTGCAATCCATGATTTAATAGATGGTGTGAAGGATGTGAGATTCTTGGCAGTTGACACAGCTATCAGTGAATAGTATGAGATTGTGTTGTGATGTCTGAGTGTTTGTTTCTACAGGGGGAGATGCTAAAATGAAATGAAGCTTACCCGGACAAACTCATCGCAGCTTGAATGGGGTACTTTTTGACTTCTTTTGTTAGCCTCTTGCGAGTTGAATTGTACATCTAAAGGCTTCTCTTGTAATTTTCTTGGATCTAACTGTGAGCCAGAGTCCTATCCTGTGACATTTTTGACAAATGCTCTCAACCAGAGTATGCAGGTATTGAAATGATTAGAATGCCTCATGTTCATTCCAATATCTCAATGACTGCAAAGCTGGGGGTTATCAATAGTCAATTTTACAGATTCTTGAGACTTTGTAGTTGTAAGAAGTTTTTTGTCTTCCAGATGGTCAGTCTTATTATCTTTCTGAAGGCAAAAGGCTATCCTTTTAAAGTTCTTCTAAAGAGAACTAGAGGGTTGGTTCTTAAAGAAAAATTCCTGTTTGGAATTTCCGCTTTTGGCATTTTCAGAATGATTTTGCTTCGGGTCATGTAAGTGGGGAGCTTCCTATAAGCCCACTTGTTCTTAGTCTTTCCCTGTTCTTTTCCCTTTCTGTCTTTCTTTGTTTCTTTGTCTGGTCTTTGTTGTGGGGTCTGTTGCTAGCCAGTAGTATGGCTGAGTCTTCCCATTGCTTCCGGAATTGCAGCAGAAACTCAGTTCACAGGATGGTGCTTGTCACCGGCCTTTACCCACTGTAGGGAGCTGATGAAGTCAGTGGGGAAGTTGTGATAGTTAAGTCACTTTCATACATACATATGTTGATGGTCCCTGAACAGGTGTGAGACTGGCACTTTTGTTAATACCGGTGTGTGTGTGCATGTGATTTTTTTTGTTTTTGTTTTTGTGTTTTTGTTTTGTTTTTTGTCTCCCCTTGTTTGGTTCTTTCTGTGGCTTCCTGAGGAAGTGTTAGCCTTGCTGTTTCTTCTTCATCATGAGAACGGAGATTTCTCTATTCTTATGAAAGATATTCTTTTGTTAGCCATGTCTTTTGCATATTAGCTTACTGTCTGAGTCTCCTCATCAGTTTTGGAAATGTGACAGGGACTCAGGATGCAGACCTTTTTATATAAGTGGTTTGCATGAAATTTTGTGTGGATAATTTACTTATCACTGTTGGAGTGGAAGAAGTCTGTACCTAAGTCATGGCAGCTTGTCAGTGCTAGGTATTTATCATGGAGGTGATGGTCAGACATTTTATGGGCAACTCTCATAAGGGATATGACCACACTCATTGTCATGTTATTGTTTTGAATATTTCTCTGCAACCTCATAGATATGATGTCTGAATGCTTACTTCATTCATCAGCTACAGAAGTTTGCATGCATCTTTTGGTCATGTAATTGGATTTAGGAACATTTATATAACTTACATACTTCATCTGTTTTGCTGCAATTGTGACCACAACTCTTTCTTTGTCACTGCTCATGCCAAATGGTTGGCCAACTGATATATGTCCACTGGTACCACCAGTGACTAAGGTCCTCTTTTTCTGATTGAGTGAGACTACATTTGCTAGACTTGTATGAGCAACGAACGAGGCAAGCTTCCGAAGGAAGAAATCAGCCACACATGTATTGTGTTGTTGGCTATGTCTCTTGAGTGCTAACCCACAGCATGAATGAGTCTTTCCATTGCTTCTGGAAATGTGACAGAAACTCAGGACGAAGATTTTGTAGAATGGTCTGTCCAAAATTTTGGGTGGGTTATTATTTACTTATCTGCACCCACCATTGGGAGCCGATGAAGTCAGTGGGAGGTCATGACAGCTTGTCAATGCTATTCATGATGAAGAAGGTAATGGTCTGACACTTTGTGAAGAACTCTCGGAAGGTTATGACTGAGCTCATTAAAGACTGTTAAAGCTGTTGTTCAGGGGATTTCTCTGCAATTTCATGGATATGTGGGTGAAGTCTGCTGTTTGGTGGTTCTGTACATCATTCTGTGAGAGGAACCAATTACTCCCTCAGGTGCTGTCTTCACACTTTGTGGTTCTAATCACAATTTCCACTAAAGGAAACGTACCTGCCAGTTTTGTATGGAGGATTAATGGGTTGGGATTTTGCCAGGATCATGTATTCTTTTTTGCTCTCAAGCATGGGACAAGAAGGAGTAGGCCATCTTCTCAAAATCATCAGCAACACAGAAACCAACATGATGAACACAATGGGATGACGGTGTGCAATCTCTTTTGATGACTAGATTGATTTCACAACATCAGTCCTTGAGAAGACCTCACAATGCATGTCACTGATTTTTTAAATGTCTGGAAATGAAGTTCCCCACACCCCAACAATAATAACTATAAATAAATAAAATCTCTATGCCATAGACTACTGTTAATCCACACGAGGTGATTGTGCTACCTTGTTTAAAAATTCACAAAAGAGAAAGAGTAGAAATCAGCTTTCATGCATGCAGATACGAAATTGAGCCCAAGAAAGATATAGCCTCCATAGCCCAGCTAATAAACACCCTCATGAATGAAACATGGGATTGACTAAATCAATGCTTATTCGGATGTTTGTGTGCATATATTTGTATGTATTTCAATGGCAGAAAAAGGCCAAGAATAAACCTGCTGTTCGTCAAGTATGTAAATTTCTGAAATCTTATTCATGTGCATGTTTTTATGTGTGGAACTTTGTTAGTTTCGAAAGAATTGAGCATTTGGTCTAGTAGTGTGTGACGTTCTCCCCCTTTGCCCTAAACTCATGCACACAAATGATCTAAAGTCTGGAAGATGATGGAAAGAGGGAAAGCAAAATGACAATTACAAAACCATATCCCCCAAAACCCATGCACCCAAAATTTTGAATCCCAAGTTTGAAGAGGGTTTGGAAACAAAGAAGGTTTATCATGACCGGTGCTTTTTTTCTAACAATTATTATTATTGTTTTCAATAAAAAAAGGATATTTTTTTCCTATTGTAAATTTGAATAATTCTGCTGTTTTTGTGGGGGGAAATTCAACAAATTTCCAATATCACAAAATTGGGAAAGAGGAAAAAAAAGAAAAAAGAAAAAAAACCTTTGAATATGACGGAGGAGGAGGATAATTACTAGGAAAAAGGGATTTCCCAAAAGCCCAAGGGATTCCTTGCAATGACCACACAATATGTTCATGCATGATATGGAAATAAACACACACACACACATGATGATAAATTACTACTATTATGGTGCATTCACACTTGATGTTCAAGTCAGTGTTAAATGAAAAATCTAGGTGGCATCCTAGGTGGCACCTAATGTTAAATGGGCAATAGCTTAATATAAAATGTTTATTGTAAGTAAGTGTAAGTCCTAAATGACTAGCATGGGACTAAATGACTAAAGTCCCTAACACCAAGTGTGAATACACCTTAAAAGGTATACACATTTGGAAAGTTCATCTTATCTTGTTGAGTCAGCTAGATGATGAAGTAATAATTAATAGTAGAAATAGTACATCTTTTTTTTTTATTTTTATATATAACTTAATCATTTGTTTATAATGTTTAAAAGCCTCTTTTTTTTTTCTTTTTTTAATAACTTAATCATTTGTTTATTTGTTTATAATGTTTAAAAGCCTCTCTTTTTTTCTTTTTTTAATATAACTTAATCATTTGTTTATTTGTTTATAATGTTTAAAAGCCTAGTAATATAAAGAAAAACTGCTAGGTAGTAGTTTTTTCCACACCTTTCAATATACCTTACAAGTACCCATTTTCACCGCAAAAAAGCCTTGTCCCCTTTTTTCTTCTTTTTGCACTCTACAAGCATCTTCTTTGAAGTCTATTTGGTGCTCTTTGCAGTTGCACAAAGCGTTCCTTTTTTAACTCTTTCCTTTTGAGGTGTGGTGTGCTTATTCAACCGACCAACCACAACACCAAGCAACAAAAGCGCATGACAAACTCGTAGGTTGGCCACTCTACTAGTAGTAGTAGTAGTAGTCCTCCTCCTCCCTTTGTGATCCCTACATGACTTTGTGTTTGTGTGTTTCTTGTGGTGACTTCGCAATTGAAATGAGAGCCGAATATTTATGTTCAACTTGTGACGCATTTATGTTTGTGATGGTTGCTTTGTTTTTTTGTTCTTTTCCCCTCTCTCTCTCTCTTTGCCTTTTGGGGGGGGGGGGGGAGGGGGGGGGGAGGCCGGGGCTCGGAGAGAGAAGAGCTAGAGAAGAAGAGAACAAAAGAAGCTATCACTTTTGCTTTCTTTTTGAGTTTTTTTTTGCCCCCCACCAAGTCTCCTTTTGTTTAGGTTTGCCATAGGGTATCTTTGTTTGGTATGGCTTTTCTAGCAATAAGACTTAAGGAGTCAGTTAAGCTATTTCTTTATAGCACAAAATTTTTAGGTCATATGGCGCTAGCTAATTCCGTGAAAATGTGTACTATCATGCAACTACCCCACTCTAATAACTTGCAATTGGATAGTCATTTACCCCGCCCCCCTTCCCCACCTCACATCAAACTTGTGAAGAAAGGAGGAAGCCCCATCCTAGTGAAATCACAACTTTTCAACCAACATTGTGTCGGATTGGATTTCACAAGTGCCTTTCGGCACACTCATAATAAATTCAAGGAGGAGTCGAGTCAGATCTTATCTTATCTATCTTATCTAGTGAGTAAGCAAACAAAGGGCCGCATAAGCTCTTTTCCATTAGGATGGGAGGTTGGATCACTTTCGTTTTTTGCAT
>Ga0209611_10004292_pt1 | contig 24448 bp, 11 predicted proteins | sample S1TSphgellanicum_3_FD_187693 | JGI IMG/M metagenome (GOLD analysis project Ga0209611, IMG submission 187693) | Host-associated microbial communities from peat moss isolated from Minnesota, USA - S1T2_Fc - Sphagnum magellanicum MG (SPAdes) (version 2) | ecosystem: Host-associated > Plants > Peat...
AAAAAAAAAAAAAAAAAACAAAATTTGCTACTAATGTACGTTTGTGAGTTTTTTTTTTAAGGTTTTCCTTAGGTGGTCCTTGGCTTGTTTCACTTGTGGTTTTGCCAGGTTCCACTTATGATGTGAGTCGACGGTAGTAAACACTATAATGATGTGAACCAATAATAGTGAAGAATGCTGGTTATGTTTCGGAACAAACCCTGGCACTACAATCCATTATCATCCAATGAATGGAATGACATCACACCCTACGGAGTACAAGTGGGCATTCCCAAAAGTCAAGGTTGTTGGAACCCCCAAAATTGAAGATGGGGAAACCTGAAAATTCTTGTTTCATTAGGTACACCATTTTCCACTCTCCCACCAAGCCCATGGTACTACTTACGTAGGTATGGGATCCCTGACAAAAATGCTACAGAAAACAATGTAACAAAAGTGGGAGAAGGACAAAAACAATATGGTAGTATGATGTAGTTGTTGTTGGTGTCCTTTAGATTTTCCAAGCACGTGCTATAGTTTTTTCTTTCCTCGGATGCTTGAGTAGTTCTTACTCTTCCTCTCGTACTTCAACCTGGAGACCTTGTTGGGTATGTTGCTCTAGCACTTTTTTACTTCAACCCAAAGACCTTGCTCACATGAGATGTAGATTTTTTATTTACACTTCTAGAAATATGCCACTCCAAAGTGGCACTATGAACAAATGGATAAGAATGGATGACACTACCCGACCCAAAATTGTTGTTGATAAAGCTTTCCAAAGCTCGACTATGTGAAAAGTAAGTAAGCGAGTAGCGTTGAGATCCAAATGCATAACTAACTTTTTTTGCGAGCTTCTTGGTCATAAGTATTCTCTAGGGTGAAAAAAAGTGTATGGTGACACCCTATAGTGACGCCTAAAGGATCAATGCATTCATGAAATAAGCACCCATCAACTCAACTCTTTGGGTAGGCGCTCATTTCAGGATCACCTTGCTCCTTCGGTGTTACCGTACATAAAGCATGGGCCCCAAAAAAAAATCTATTGTTTTCCCATGATACTAGGTTGATATAGGGAAAAAATGAGGGGAAAAAAAAAGGATGAGAAATATCAAAAAGTGAAATGCTGTTGGAATGGGTAGTTTGTCGAAATGCCCCACCATGTGTGAAGGAAAAATTCTGCTTGATATAATGTGCCTTGGAGGTGGTATGCTGAAAAAATTCTGTATAATGGATGGGTAGGTCTAAATAGGGTTATGGATATAGTAACCCTCAATAGGCTGGTAGTTACTTGGCATAACCAATCCTAATGAGAAGCAATAGGGTTACAGAATCATTGGGGCCAATGAGAGCCAATGTTGGTACTAGCTACCTCCTCCTCCTCCTCACTAGTAGGTCACTTAGGAGTGGAGTGTTGATGGTTATTGTGTGTAACTAGTGACCTAATAGGGAATGGAATGTTGATGGTTATTAGAGTTATCGGTAAAGCCAGGCGATTAGGGGGCGAGAACAGCCAGTTTCAGCATAATAGGCCATCAAAGGAGATATAGGGGATGAAACAGAAGGTGACTTTACGGATAACTCTATTGTTTGTAACTAATGACCTAATAGGCAATCAGGTCATCAATTTTCTCATTAGGGATGCGTATGTTGTTTGAGGTCATACTTATAATTTACAAACCCTCCTCGGCCAAAAGAACACAAAATTTATTAGACCCAAGAGTGTGGCTATCTATCTATGAAAAAGGTAGATTGTTTGTTTTGATTGTTTGTCAAGTTGAGATCTCCCAAACCACAGTGCCTCTTGCCATGCTCTTGGAATCATTGCCTCCATGATAAGTAAGGGTGCATCAAGGTGGTTTTGTAATGTTTCGACCTATGGTTGAGAAGTTATAAAATATGAACATTTTTTCAGTCAAAATGCATTTAAATAAAAACTAAAATTTTATAAGGGAATTTGGGTATTCTTGGAAAGCCCTTGATGAGTAAGATTTAATGAAGATGATTTGATAAAAATAAAATAGACCTGAGGTGTGGGAGAAATTGGATTTTGAGTAAGTTTTGTCATTGGAAAATTCAATTAAATTACCCAAAAAATGATTTTTCAAAGAAAAATTAGTTGAGGAACTCGTTCACACTTGAGCATATGGCACAGGCTATACTAGTTTACAGTGAAAGTCCACTTAATCATGCTTTAATTTGGCAAAATATAAGTGTCTCTGCTTTTGTTCTGCGGTCCCCATTGTGATGAAACAAATTTAAAACCCTAATTTTGAAACCAGTACAGAAAGGCCTCCTCCCACTATTAAGGCGGAAAATTATGTATTGTAATTCCATGCAACACCAATGAGAGGCCCCATTGTACTGGCCTGCCTGAGTTGCTACATCCGAGAGATTTCGGGCTCCACCTTCCATTCTATTCTTAGAGTGTAAGTGACGCCATGCTACTCACTCGAGCAAAACCCTACACTTTTACTCCCAAAAGAGACGACAAGTATGAACGAGGGGTTTTGTTCATGACCATGCCACTCACTCGAGCATAACCCTACACTTTTACTTTCAAAAGAGACACGACAAGTATGAATAAGGGTTTTTTGTTCATGACCGTTTTCTTCTTTTTTGGTTGCAGTTTTGTCATAAGACTTGAGTTTGTGAACACAAGAGATGGTGAGTATGAATGGGAGGGGGTTTATTCATTATCTAGTTTTGTAGTTTTGCCAACGGATAATACATTGGGGTAAACGTCAACAGTCATCAAAAGCATTAAATGGTGGCGCCTTTGGCCCCACTCTTTTTGTTTCACTTGAGTCAGTATAAACGGGACCACCTGTGCCTCCCCTGCCACATGGGAGTGGAAAATTGGGAAGGGAGGTTAGGCTCTTAAACCTTGGTTTATTGCATGAAGAAGCAATTGTCAACCGTGTGAACTGGCAAGTAAGTAAGTAGGTCATCATATACGATTACTTTTTCTCTTCACATGATAAATCATTAACTTCTTCTCAGAAGAAGAAATTAAATAAATAAAGGGAAAATACCCCACAAGGGAACAAGAGAAAAAAAAGACTGAAGTCCAAACAAAAAACCACACCCAAAAGTGCAAAGAAACATGTTCTTTCCTCAACTCTCTCACTCAAGTTGTGATTAACAAAAGATGCACATCTTCTTCTTCATTGGTCTAATTAAGTTAGAATTGGTGAAAAGAAGAAGAAATGGTCTCTCTCACACACACACACACACACACACACTCTCTCTCTCTCTCTCTTCTCGTCTTCTTAGCCTTCAACTCGAGCAAGCAAGAGAGAGAGAGAGAGAGGCCTATTGGTGGAATACTTGATCAGACCAATAACAAAAGCAATGCAAACTGGCCTGATCAAATATTCCACCAATGGGGCCAGTGTGAACGAGCAGCCCAGCACACAAACCGGTGAATCATGCAGGATGGATGGATGGATGGTCGGGGCAGGATGGATGGTAGGTGGATGGGAAACAGTTTTTAATTGAATTCCGGTGAAATAGCTAACCATAGTTGATTAGCTATGTACTTACCATCATCCACATGTATCTACCTACATAGAAGCAACCAACCAAATGACAAAACCCTGGCAAACCCTAGCAACCAAATGCCTTGACATATACCAACTTTTGTTTCCCTGCTTATTAGACTATGCTACTTGTCTATTGCAGAAATCTATCCGATAAATGTCAATCTATTGGTGCATTCACACTTGATATTAAGTCAGTGTTAAATGAAAATCTAGGTGGCATCCTAGGTGCACCCAATGTTGAATGGGGCCATAGCTCAATGTTAAGTGAATGTTAGCTTAACATATAATTTTCATGGCAACTAGGTAAATTAAGTCCCAAATGGCTAGCATGGTGTTAGGGGACTCAACCCTAGAGTCCCTAGCACCAAGTGTGAATGCACCGTATGAGTAGTAGTTATACCATAATCTAACTCTTGTGTAAAGACACGTTCAAAGTTGTTTTTAGTGTATAATCTTAATGCATTTTACCGAGCCTTATTTTTCCTTTGTTGTTTGTGTGCCATTTCGAAAAACAAAATGCTTGGGAATACTTGACGAAGTAAGTGTTTTGTTTGTTTTTTTCCAAACACCTTGCATTTTCATCTCATGATACCCTCTTGGTATCCTCCGGGTATGACAAGAAAAAAATCAGCCAGGTCTACATGCTTGTTAAAACCCTCAACCACAAGCTTTACAGAAAATCAAAGCTTGCATTTGCCTTTTGCAAGCTCTTATTTTGGTAGTAAAACCCATGGCCTACCCGTGACTATATACCCTACACATTGACATTAACTTAATTTTTTCTCTTTGGCTCAGCTTCATCAGCAGACAACATTTTTTTTGCATTTTTTTTTGTCAATTTTGCTATCCATTGCTTGTTTCTTGGAATCTTGATTTATTTTAAGATAAGTATGCCCAAAAAGTGAAAGTAGGAGACAATAAATGAATAAATTCCTTTGAATTTTTGTAAGGAGAAAAATGGACTCCATGGGTTCTTGCATGAAAACATAATATTAATAACATGAACAAAGGGGGTCATGTTTTTGTTTCTTTTCTTTGGAATTGGGTCTGAAATGAAAGAGGTACCTCAACTATTCTTCTTCTTCTTTCCTTCAATAATTTGAGTTTCCTTTGAATTTTCTTGGGGGATTTGGTCCGAAATAGGAAAAAAAAAAAAACAAAGTGAAGCTCAAGTATTCTTCTTCTTTCCTTAATCTTTGAGTTTCATTGTTCGAGAGAAACAACAACCCATTGACGACAAATAAATTATTGCAACCAAAACAAAGAAAACAAAACAAGAGAACGTTTCATGGAATGAGAGTCCTGAACAACCCGTTGACAAACAAATTATTTCAACCAAGAACGAACAAAACAAAACAAAACAAGAAAGCTTAAAAAAACAAAACAAGAAAGTTTTGTGGACGAATCCTGGTTATACTTAAGACCCAAGCACGGATGCCTAGGCATCGGGAAAGGGAAGGCAGTTTCTGGCACCAACAATTACGGGTGGGATCCGTTGTGGAGGCAAGGCAACAGACACTCCCTACTTTATATGTTTTTGTGAATACTTTTTTTAGACTTCTTTTCCGATAAGATTCTCACAGACCCATGGTCCTTAATATAGCTCTCAAGATAGGGTTTCTCCGGATGTCACTCTTCTACCCAATAATAATGCCCAATGGCATGGGCAGTTAGTTATATCCGAACTTGTGCACCTTTTTCACACCTATTTTCAAGGGGCAACAATGGGTGTGTCATCACAATGTGGCCTTGCCATTTACATTTAAAAGGTATCTTAAGGAAAAAGAAGAATTATGGAAACTCAAATATTTCACCAAGCAAAAGTATAATCTTCAAAAAAAAAATCCTCTAAAAGAAACCAAAATCCTTCAAGATATTATTTTAACTCTATAATAACTAATCTCAAGTTTCAACACAAGCCAAAATTATCATCTTTCAAAAAATCCTCCTACCAAAATGGACCTATTACCTAAGGGCCAAAATCCTTTAAGCTACTACACTCTATATTGAATTTAAACACAATATCCTTGCCTTGGTAGGCAAGGTCAATAAACCTGTAATTTTACTAATGGAATTGGGTCTATTTTGTAATTTTATCTTGTATCTTTTACTAGAGTATATCTCCAGCCAAAAAGGTGCCGCCTCGGCTCCACGCTCCCCCCCTCCTAATTGGGCCTTTGTCAATATTTACGGCATCCACTATGTATATATAATCTTAATTATTCTCCCATCCCCACCAAAGATATTGGTCATTGAATCTCATTATATTGGCACTTTATCTTGGGCACATTTAGAGGCCCAAAGTGGGTTTCCGTCTACTTGGCTTCTATCCTTCATTCAAATTATAGTGTACCTGCCATTTTAGTGTTGTGGGTGGAGAAGCTCTTGTCCAACCATAGATTGGGTCTACTCTTGATTTATTCATGTAGCATATCTTGTACTAGTAGAATGGGGTCTACTTGTTAATATATTAACATTCATGTATTACGTCATTTTTGTTGTACAATGAGGGGGTCTACTCCAAACTTATCAATATCATGTATATATATGTAAATGGAAGGAACCAAAAGTTCATGACATTGTGGACTCCATTTCTCTCAAGTTTGCATGGCTTTTGGACTTGGATTCTACACAGACAGCTCAAAATTTGTTGCCCATGGTCTTGATATGTCCAAGATTCCTTTCATGCATGTCAAATGGTCTAGAGATTCTATCCTTTCATTCATGTCAAATGGTCTAGAGAGTCTATCCTTGAAACATTAAAATAATTTTAGTGTAATCAAAAGTGAACGACACACAAATCACAACATGGACCACGAAACCTTTTATCTCTTATTGTTGACACAACATTCACAAAAGAATTGCACTTTATTGACAAAATTGGATGAAAAATTCAACACAAATCTACTAAACAGTCAATAGTTGCCTCTCCCAACATGTAAAGTATGGACTATAATAGGGTTAGTTCTCTCAATGTTTAAATGGCCATTGGAGCTCCTAGCCCAAAGTCTACATGAAATATAATTTTTCAACCCTTTATCCCCTCCATCATGGATCTTCAGCTCTTGAAGATATTTACTCAAACACTACATATAGCTTGAACATCCTTCAAGTTTCTCAATTCATTTTAGATTTTCCCAAATCCCACTAATATATGCAAACTTGTATGTCTTACATGCCTTTCTATTTAAGCTCTAACATCCTCATGTTTGCGTCACTCCCTCAACCTCCATTTCTTTGTTTATGTGAAAATACCAACATGTAACTATCGCCTCTCTGTGTAGCGAAAGAAAAAGTAGAAGCAATCAATAAGTGCCATAGCCACTCAAATGAGACTATACAATATTTCTCTACCACCTTATTCACCCACAAAAATCAGCTCATTTCTAGAACATTAAAATGCCATTTCAAATGGTTTTTTCTCCCTTTTATCCTCCTCGTTGAATTTCTTCATTCACCACCAAAAGCCACCATTTCTTGGAACAAGTTTCATAATAATTTTGTCCTTAGTTTTTTTTTCCTTGACAATGTCTAAGGAAAAGTAAAACCACTTGCAAAACAACACACACATAGAAAACAAAAACAATACACAAATCACCCCAACATCTTTGAAATGGCCTCATAATCCAACACACAAATGTTTTCATCTTTAAGAAGAGGACAAACTCCCCTTTTTTTTCCTTCCTTCCTTCCTTTCCACTAGAAACAAATGTGATACAACAACCCTAAACTAAATCATGTTTACACTATGTTAGAATTCTTCAAGTCCATGTGCGATTTCCTTTCTTACACCACTCCAGGCTACATTAAATCCAATTATTGGATTTGAAAACACCATTGCATATGGATTTTTTTTGTTTTCCAAACCCTCCAAGTGATCACATTGAAGTTGTTGGATTGCTTTGATACAAGGTTTTGTTTTGTGGCACTTATAGATCCTTTGGAAAATGCTTATGGGTATTCAAATTGACTAAATAACATATATATGTGTGTCACTCCAGATACTAATACCAACCTTGAATATATCATAAAGAAGTATGATACATATTTTTTTTGTGAAAACAGATTGTTTATTATCCATATCATAACCATTAAGATCCTAAAAATGAAAGGTTGAAAACCAATGTGTTTTTATTGATAGTGAAATTTTATCCAAGTGGTGACTATGAATGGCCCTTACAATCCATCCTTGTAAATTTGGAACATTTGAACCTTTAATTTCACCATATTATTATGCATATGATTTAAGTTTAACCATGCAATTGACATTGGTAATTTGGGGTTCACTAGAGGGGTCAACTTCATTTTTTTCATGTAGACATTTCATTCTTTGTTATTTCAATGTAAATCAAGGGTCCTTTCACATCCCTATCATCACTTGATATTTTCCACTTCTCCAAGCTTCATTGTTCAATGTAGTAATAAACATAATATTAGGTAGTAACAAGAAAGAGGAATGGTTAGAAGTAAAATTTATTATTGCTTACATTTGAATTCGGTTTTGGAAGGAAATTTGAAACTATTTCCTCTCCCATTTGGATTTGGACTATACATTTTTGCAAGTTTTGAGAATATTTGTAGAATAAAGGGTAGATGTATGAGGATTCTAAAAATAAAAATCTAGAAACAAGTAATTTACAATTTTATCACATTATGATTTTCATGTGTAGCTCTATTTGCTTGAAGTATACATTGAATATGTCAATTTATGTTATTTTTTACATTTTGATCATGTATGGAAAAATTAATTATTTGAACTGTAAAGTCAAAATTGTTGTTTTTATATAGATTTTGTTCATTGAAATATGTATTTGTTGGAAATATGGTTTTATTTTGTGAGTATATATTTCTATTCTATTCAAAAAGAGAAATTAGTACTACTATATGTTGGCAACTTGCATTCTCAGGATGATTTCAACAAGAAAAAAAAATAATGTTTTTCTTTTTAAGAAACATGGTAGTTTGGGGTGTAGTTTTTGTATTTCTATAATTTTTTTATTGATTGAATTTTTTTGCAAGATTGAAATTTGAATAGGGTAGATGTTAAAAGGAGTTGAAATTAAAGAAAAAGTTCATTAGAGAAATTGTGGAAGTAGAAGAACGTGTTTAGAATGGTAATTAAAAGTTTGTAGAGGCAATTAGATCAAGCAACAAATCAAGATGTCAATGTTGTTGAACCAATATAAGATGAACAACATGTACATCAAAGAATAATGCAATTTTCCACATTGTTACTACAACTATTAAGAATTGAAGAACAACTCGCATGGTAGAGGATGCCTTTAGTAGACATGATGATTTTTTTTTAAATGTTTATTAAAAGAGCACAAAGGTGACCTAGTTACCCAAAACCTCAATTTATGATGGAGAAATGGTCCAAAAAAACCCTAAAAAGATGGGAAAAAAGTGCACGAAAACTTTCATTTGTTATTCTAAGGCATGAGTGGGTGCAAGGGAAAATGGAAATGAATATGAAAAATCCTAAACATTTGAATTTGCACAATTCAAAATTTGACCTTATGCAAATTTTTGACATTTTGGCATTGCAAATGGCCCAAGCACTAAGCTCTTTGAAAAGTATCATTGAAATCGGTCTTGATGTTAGTTGTCTTAATCTTGCACCTTGCATGGCCATCATTATATTTTTTATCCATTCCTTGCATTTGCCTAAAATGATAGTCAATATTGACAACGAAGGGGAGTTCAAACAAAACATCACTTTTAAATATGGTCAGAATGCAATGAACATTTTCAATGCGAAACTTATCATAGTTCAAATCTTTCAACTTGGAGCTAGCCTTCGTGACAAGCAACATTGCCCTTAGGTAGTCTACTACACTTAGCACAAATGGTCTTCCCACATAGGGAATGTCAAGCTAATGGAATATGGGGAATCAATAGAAATAGAAGAAAAATGACTCGTGTGGGAAAAAAAATTTGATGGGTAAAGAGAGTTTGGAGGCATTCCATCTTCATCGAAAGAATCACACAGATGTATGAATGAAAAATATCGACACAGTTGGGGAAAACCTCTTATTTGATCTCCATAAGATGCGGGCCAACATTGATAACAAATGTCATAGTTTTTAGCATCAAAACTAGTCTAAGAGCTTTTCGGAAGATTTTTTTGCAACGATCTTAAACCTTTTAGCATTCCCCCTCCATTCCAAATCAAAGTCACCAATGATTGGAACCTAATAAATAGATCTAATAACATTGTTGTTGGCAATACATACATCATCCTTGGAGACATGAATAGTTCCTAGATGGAAATCGAACATTACACACAAACATTTCTCTATAACATACAAGATTCCAAACTCATCAACAGGAATAATGAGCTCAACTTTACCCTTGGCATGAAAAGTTGCCATTTTAATATAAATCAAACAAAGCAAAGATTTGAGGAATGAGGTGGAAACACTCTAAAAATAACAATGTTCTATAAGAAAATAGATGATAACAAGAAAAATTAAAAACATTGGTTAAGAAAGTAAAGATAATGTGTTAACCTTGTCAAAAAATCCACAATAACAAAAAGAACAATTAACAAGTAACAAGAAGAATGTTCAATGGAGAAAAAACTTCAATTTCCAATTGGAATGTAAGATATTTAATTGATTTGAAACAAAAAAAAAAAAAAAAAAAAAAAAAAAAAAAAAAAAAAAAAAAAAAAAAAAATTAAAAGAAAAAAAAAAATAAAATAAAAAAAAGAAAAAAAAAAATTTAAATTAATATAAAAAAAAAAAAAAAAAAAAAAAGGCAGACCATAAAAAGGGTTGGTGGAACTTATTGGTGTCAGTTGATAGTACTGGATTAAGGAAAACAAACTATTGCAAGAAGACTTCAAAAAAAGATTACATAAATGGACATTAGGTAGACTTTATTTTGTTTTTCTAGTGAAAAGCCATATTGTGCCTAACGAGAGAATCTATTATCCTATTATGCAAAGGGCCTTGCACATGCACTCAATTTGCCAACAAATTAATTAATTGAAACTGACAAATACAAATAACAATTCACCATTTAAAAACACAATTGTATATATTGCGGTAGTCCATAATTCTCCATACGATTTCAATTTGATGTTGCTTCTCCTAAAGTTTAGTAAAAATAAAAATAAAACTAGGCGCAACAATCCAATTTTCATTAAATATGCCACATTATGCAGCTTTCATAATCATGAGATGGAATATAATCTAGAATAACACTAGAACCCATGAACATAATCTATATCAAAATATAATACTATTATGTTATCTTCCAAAAGAAACATCATTCTGATCACAAATAGTAGGGTTGTTTGTGTGTGTGTGTGTACGGTTGTTATTAAATAACGTATAACAAAAAAAGAGTAATGTCACATTATGATTTACAATCCAACATTAAATTATTTTTACAATATCCCCAAATATTATTCCAAATACACAAGTTGTAGAAATTTGAATTACAACAAAGGAAATTTTATTCCAAATTAATTGGGACATGGAATCTTAGAAATTTTGAACCAAATAAAAGGTAAGATAATATGAAATGTACAAATTGTGTATCAAATAATGTCTAATTAATGTTATTTAATAGATAATTCACCAAATATAATTTAAAATGGATATGTTAAATTTTTTATTGAGGAAATTAGTTTGGGAATAACTTTCAGTTCCAAATGAAAATGACTTAAATCGGAAACTTTTAAGAAAATTAAATCTGGAAAAAAAAAAGGCAAGTAAGGGATACTTATTTAATAATCTAAACTAGGCAAATTAACCACATGGAACTAGAAATAGATATACTAAATTATTACATTCAAAAATTCAGTTTGGAAATAACTTATTGGTTCAAAAAATAACAAAATTTGGATAGGGAAATATTGATAAAGGGTAAGCTTTAAAAATTTAAAGGTTGGTAATGAATATTTATGGAATATTGTCTACTAAACCTTACTTAATAGTTCCATTAACCAAATGGAATTCAATAAATATATACCAAAATTTCATTTTAAAAGTTAATTTTGAAACAATTTTTATTTCCAAATTTTTATACCTTTAAGTAAAAAACTATTGAAAAAGGATATAAATTAGAAATAAAAAGGTTGGTAAATGATATATATCTACTCATGTATAGTAGACTATATTTCAAAGTTAATTATTCAAATGGCATGAAAAGGGGATATATTAAATTTTTTATATTATTTATTAATATGCAAATCATTTATTACCTCCAAATTTTTATACCCTCAAACACAAGAATACTGAAAAAGGATAGAATATTTTTAAAAATAAAAGCAACTTAGGGATATATATGGGATAATGTTTATTAAATTATTTTTAACAACTAATTAACCAAAGGAATTTTTTTAATAAATTACCTATATTTTTTACATAGGAAGTTAATTTTGAAATAACTTATGATCAATTCCAAATGTAAAGGATTGTAGATTTTTTTTAGATGTAAAAAATGTGACAATTTTAAAAAGAGTAGGAGGTAAGGGATATTAATGAAATGATGTCTAATAGAACTTATTCAATACCTCCATAAACCAAATGAAATTTGAAAAAAAATACTAAATTATCTATTTAGAAAATTAATATGAAAATAATTTATGAAATTCAAATATAAACACCTATAAAAAAGATACTATTGAAAAAGGATATATATATAAAAGGCATGTAAAGGATATATAGATTATAATTAATAGTTCATTAACCAAATGAAATTTAAGAAAGATATACCAAATTATCTATTCAGGAAATTAATTTGAAAATCATTTATCCACTATGAAAAAATCATGTTCATTGCAACTAATTGGTTATCTAAATGTAATATAGTTCTATTGAACATTTTTTAATTGCAATGAACAAGTTGCAATGGACACAATTTTCTCATAGTGATTAAATCAAAATGTAATCAACATTAAAGAGCATAATGTTCAAAAATGATAAAATAAAAAAAAAGAAATTAGTATACTAAAATATGTAATAGGAAATTAATTTGGAAATAGTTTACCAAGTCCAATTGAAAACAACATTAAAAAGGTTATTCTTGAAAATGGATAGCATTTAAAAAGATAATGGCATCTAAGCGACATATATCCAATAATGTGTAATAGATTACATCATTAACCAAATGAAATATTGAAAAAAAAATTACATTATTTGTTTAGGAAATAATTTGGAAATAACCGATAAGTTCAAATTAAATGGCTTTAGGTTTAAGTTCTGAAATTAGGTTTAAACACTTTATTTGGAAAATAACCAATACTAGGATATCAAATTTCAATTAAAGGATAAATGGGAATAAGAAATCAAATCATTTGCCTACTAAATGGAATTATTGCTAAGGACTTATACCCCCAAACATAGTTGGATGTTAGATAAATAGTTGTTGAATGGGCTCACATAATTCAACTATCTATAGTGAACATTCAACAAAAGAAGATTCCCCTAGAGATAGTTGTATTTTTCTTTTCATTCTATTATAATTTTTCAAATGCAAGAGTTGAAAGACCTTGAAGAAAACACAAAAATCCCAAGGTGTCACAAATAGAAAACAAGCTTCAAGTGGACAAGTTTGGAACAAAGGAAAAAACGAATGAGAATGCCATTATAGAGGAAAATTGAAATGATTGAGGACATGGGATGGAATTTTTTTTTCGAGGACCCATCAAAAAGGTCATTATCCATTGAACCACAAGAGGTATGTTCTCTTAACACAATTATTTCTGACTATAACCAAATATCTTGTGAAAATATCGACTATGTAAACATTGCTTGCGAAATTTTGTAGATCTTTTACACACAAGATGTCCATGTGTTATTAGTGGAAAATATTTCCACAAAAGAAAAAAAAAAAAAAAAAAAAAAAAAAAAAAAAAAAAATTGAATTTTTTTTTGTGAAAAGAGCCTTTAGAAATTCTTTTGGAGCTTTCAACTGTCCCAAGCTCAGCATCAAACTATGGAGGCTAAAAGCTTTTGGCTTTCGATCCTGCAAAGCTTGACACCAAGCTTTGGCTTTGGGTGGTTAAGGCTTTTGGCTCTCGGCACTGTAAATTTGGGCACCGAACTTTGGGGTGTTGAAAGTTTTTTTCTTTCAATGTTCCAAAATTCAACACCGAACTATGGAAGGCTTGTTATTAAGCTTTGGAACATTGAAAGATATCTTCGTTCCGACACTCCAAAGTTCAATGAACTACAATTCGTGGTTTTTTCAACCGGGTTTTCTAATAAAAAATACCCAAAAATGATAAGTGTTAAAAAAATCACCTTATCAATTTGGACAAGTCGTTTTGTACATGTCCAATGGAATTGGGTAGTCAAATTAGACCTTGTCATTTTGACTAGTAGAATGATTAACAAAATGATTAACTATTCGACTAACTATTTAACTGGTGGATAGTAGACCATTTGATTAGGTCGATATTATACCTAAACTAAAATCATTTTCTAAATTAAAAAAATAAATTATAGGTCGGTAGGTAATAAATAGGTTTAGGTAGGTTAAAAAAAGGCACTTAAGTAAGTAGGTGTTAACCTAGCCTAGTCTAGCCTACTTAACTTACCTACTTAACCTAACCTAACTACCTTAGCCTTTTCAAGGTGCACATAGGTTATAAAAATAAGGAATTGAAGCCCAAACCTTCCCAATGATAAACCAAGTCCTTATCAATGGACCACACCATCAAAGTTGTTCAACATTTATAAAGTTTTTTATTTCACATGTTCATTTCACATCATTAAAAATAATGGTTAAACCTAGGTGACAACTAGTGGATAAATTTAATGGTTTAAAATAATGACTAAACCTAATGGTTAAACTCATTGACTTCAAGTAATAGTTAAACCTAATAGTTAAACTCAATGACTTAAAATAATGGCTAAACCTAATGGCTAAATTCAATGACTTAAACTATTAACTAAACTTAATGGCTAAATTTAATGAATCAAAATAATGGCTAAACCTACTGGCTAAACTCAATGACTTAAACTATTAACTAAACGTAGTGACTAAACTTAGTGACTTAAAGTAATAATTAAATTTAATGGCTAAACTCAATGACATAAAATAATGGCTAAACTTAGTGGCTTACAGTAATGGTTAAACTTAGTGGCTAAATTCAATGATTTAAAGTAATAGCTAAACCTAGTGGTTAAACTTAATGATTTAGAATAATATTTAAACTCAATGACTTAAAATAATGGTGAAACCTAGTGGTTAAACTCAGTGGCTTAAACTATTAGTTAAACTTAATGGCTAAACTCAATAGCTTAAAATAATGGTTAAACCTAGTGGCTAAACTCAATGACTTAAACTATTAGTGAAACCTAATGGTTAAACTCAGTGATTTAAAATAATAATTAAACTTATTGACTAAATTCAATGGCTTAAAGTAATTGTTAAACTGAATGGTTAAATTCAGTGCCTTAAAGTATTAGCTAAACATAATGGTAAATTGAATGATTTAAAATATTGGCTAAACCTAGTGACTAAACTTAGTGCTTTAAATTAATGGTTAAACTTAATGGCTTAAAGTAATGGTTAAACCTAATAACTAAATTTAATGATTTAAAGTAATGGCTAAACTTAATGGCTAAACTCAATGACTTAAAATAATGGTTAAATTTAGTGGCTAAACTTAATGACTTAAAATAATGGTTAAACCTACTAGTTAAACATAATGTCTTAAAATAATGGTTAAACCTAGTGGCTAAATTTAGTGATTTAATGCAATGGCTATATTTAGTGGCTAAACTTAGTGACTTAAAATAATGGCTAACCTAGTGACTAAATTTAATGACTTAAAGTAATGGCTAAACCTTGATTAAACAAAGTGATTAAATATAATGGTTAAACATAGTGGCTAAACCTAAACTATACTTAGTGGCTATAATTAGTGATTAAACTTAGGCTATAATTATTGGCCAAACTTAATGGTTATGCAAAAATCTAATGGCTAAACATAATGGTTAAACTTATTGATTAATTTAAATTAAATCTAATGATTAAAATTCGACTAAAATTTGGCTAAACTTAATGATTAAATCTAGTGCCTAAACATAGTGGCTAAACTTCATGGTTACACTTATTGGTTAAAATTAAATATGTAAGTGGGTGGATAGGTAAATAGATAATATGTAAGTAGGTGGGTAGGTATGTAGGTGAGAAAGTATAGGCGAATAGGTCAATCAATAATAATAAGTAAGTGGGTGGGTGGGTAATAGGTAGGCAAGTAGTTAATTAAATAATTAAGTGGATGTATAAGTAGGAGTAGATACATAGAATAGTAGACCATGTCATATTCGATTAAGGATCATTGGCCATTTTGACTAAATGTTCAAATTGACTAAAGACCATTGGTCATTTTTACTAAGGATCTTTGGCCATTTTGATTAAATGTTCAACTTGATTAAAGATCTTTGGTCATTTTGACTAAAGATTTTTAACCATCTTGATTTAACTGTTCAACTTGACTAAAGACCATTGGCCTTTTTCACTAAGATTGTACAACTTGATTAAATGTATTTGATCAAATAAACCATTATAGTCAAATTGATTAGTCAACACATACATGTGTCATTCAAACCCTTAGCTTTTAGTCAAAATGCACATGTCCATTAGTCAAAATGACAAGTTAGTCAATTTGAACCTCTTAAAAAACCATGATTTGTAGTAGTGAAGGTTCGGGACCAACCAATGATGGAACTCCAAGCATGGAGTTCCAATGGAATTTTTTTATAGACTTGAATTATGTTCTTTCTTTTTGTAAGATAAATAAAGCTTGCATTAATTTTATTATGAATTAAAATCTTTACTATAATGTGAAATCCATTGATTTGGATTTGTGTTTTTTATAGGAGTTTTTCAATGCTAATCCTTTGGATAGCTAAGAGGAGGTAAAGTGGTTGTTACTTCTACTCCTTTGTTTTTTCATGTTTTAATTTGCATAGCCTCTAACCTTTGTTTGGTTTTCCCTTGTTCAAATCAAATATCTCAATTCATTGACAAGAAAAAAATCCAAGCTAGACATACTTCAAAACAAGGTAATGAAAAACAACATTGAATTTTTCAATTTTATGTATCTTTGGAGATGTACTAAAATCACACAATGTCATTGGAACTAAAACTAAAGTGTTTCATTTATAAGAAACAGTGTCCCAATCCATAGGCTAATTTTGTGGGAATTACGCAAGTTGATATCGTGGAAATGGTAAATAAAATTGTTTCATGTATTTCAATTCTTGCAGTTTGTTTTGATTTTTCCAATTTTTGCATCTTTTTTAATCTTTTTGAATATGTTGGTTTCAAAGTGGGAGTCTATTTCTTTTATGTGTTGCAAAGACAAGTTGTAGAATCTTGGGTTCAAGACACAGAGCTTAGGTCATTTGATGACATAATCCAAAAAGTCTAAATCCACCATAAGTTCAAAAGGTGGAGGTCTTAAACAAACACAAGATTACACCAAAGGAGAAAGCTTGAATGAGCATTCCCCTCTAGAGAATGATATCCACGCTTGTGGTGAAATTAGCCTTGAAGATTGACATATTGAAAATGGAACATGTGTTCCAAATGGGATATAAAGAAGGTGACAAGGTTCTTTACGTCTCTACCACAAACTAGCAAGGGGAGGAAACATTTGTAAACTCTTATGAAGAGGGGTGGGATCGCCATTGGAAGGAAGCAAATGATGAATTTGAAGTGTTTATCACAAGAGATTCAAATCTTTTTAGGTTCTTGAAACATAGGTTTCATGTCTAGGACAAAAATCACCATCTCTGGGCATGGATGCCATTCATACTCAGGTACACCCTGAAGATGCATCTTGGCACATGTGTTGATTCAATTTTCACACAATAAGAAAATTAATGGAGTTACTCACCACCATGATTGACATCAACTAGTAATAACCTTTGATTCTTGCATGATTTCCATACTTAATTATGCCTAAGCTCCTTGGAATGTCCATGTACTTTCAAATGTCATGTTTTGTTCATTTTGTTTAGGTTCAATGTGTAGACTTATATTCAATTGGACAATGTCAAGCCTAGCCTTGTGCATGAATTCTTCATAGTTTAAAGTATTAGAAAAATTCCCATGTAGTAGTTCAGAAATGTTATCAGTCTAGACTTGTACAATAAATGCGAAAATAAATCTTGCAAAACATGGTACTCATTGATAGTTGAAGTTTTCTTTAAATATATGTACAAGGTAACCATAAACATCATTTGACTTCATTTGAATTCATGTATTTCAATCTAGCTTTTTAGTCTTATGAACTTGACATCATCTTTCATTTTGGATTGAAGAAAATTTAAGGAAATTTTGAAATGTAAATTTATAATAATGTGCATGTTCAATACACCTAACTATTATTTACATATCAAATAATGCTACATAATTAATATTTTTGTGGAACTTTAATGTTTATTAATATTTATAAACATGTTATATATTAAATTTTAATTTCAAAATAAAATTTAAGGAAATTTTGAAATATGAATTTGTAATAATGTAAGTTTAATATATGTAATTTTTTATTTTTTGTAAATCAAATGTTAATTTACAACAAATCAAGTAAGGATACATAATTCATAATTTTTTGGAACTTTAATGTTTATTCATTTTTATACATATGATGTCTTAATATAATTTTAAAATTGTAATAAATATTCATTAATTATTAAGGTACATGTAAATTATTTTTTATCCATGAATGCTTACATGTATGATGAATGTTTTTGTGCATATAAATATTACATTTTAATTTGAAAATAATTTTTAAAAAAATTCTGAAATATAAGTCAACTTAACAATGTGTATGTTCAATACATGCATGATTTATAATTTCTATGTAAATCCAATTTTACTTTACAACATATCAAGTACTATTAAAGAAGGTAGATAATTTATGTTGTTGTATTCTATCATGTTGAAATTTCGTAAACCAAATTATTTCATATAATGTTATTGATATCTTTTAAAACCTAACAATGAATAGGGGTGCATTGACTTGGGTTAAAATGTTTTGGAACTACAATGCAAAGGTTATTGATTATTGAACCATTTTCTTAACAAACATTAATAAAATCATAAATAGAAATTTTACTTGAATCCAAAGGTGTATTTGGTGCTGTTGGAAAATAATTGCTAAGTTAGATTTAATGAAATTTATTTCATAATTTTCATATTTAAGGTGTGGAAGATATTGAATTTTGTTGTTGAAAATTCAAACAAATTACAACAAATTGGGTTTAGAAGGAAAAATGAGTTGAGTGTGTTCACATTTGGGGCCAACAACACATGTTACCTTATTTATCCATGAAGGAAGGTGGTTTGTTTTGTTTGGTCATAATGATATCTCTCAAGCCACAGTGTTTTAGGTTATGCTATGGAACTTGTCATCAAAAAGTTTTCAGTGAATAGGGGTGCAACAACTTGGTTTAGAATGTTTGGAGCTACAGTGTGGAATCTATTGATTATTGAACCATTTTTTCATTGAATATTTTGAAAAACCAAGATTGAAAACTATATTGAAACTTGGGGGCATTCTTGGTATTGTTGGAAAGCCCTCGCCAAGTTCAATTTAATAAAGTTGATTTCATAATTTTGAGACCTAAAATGTGAACAATATTATTGAATTTTTGGTGGGTACATATTGTTGTTGGAAACTCAAACAAATTGCAAAAAAGGGTTTGGAAGGAAAATTTAATCGAATGCATTCAAACTTGGGCCAATGACATAAGGTACATTAATGTTTAATGAATTTTTATCATAATTTTAAACAAATATTAAGATATCATGTGTATTAAAATGAATAAACATTATAGTTGCACAATATTATTAATTATGTATCAGTACTTGATATGTTATAATGATTTACATAGAAATAATAAATTACATGTGTATTAAACATAAACATTGGTACTAATATATTTTTAAAATTTATTAAAATTTGTTTTGAAATGAAAGTTTAATATTTACATGCATACAAAAAAACATTCATTTATACAAATACAATTTACATGTAATTTAATGTTATCATAATTTTAAATAAATATTATAATATCATATGTATAAAATTAAAGTTGCCTATTAGTTATTTAACCTAGTTGAAAGAGATAGTTGCAAATAGGATTGTATTTCATCCATCTTTTTGTACATTTCATCATCCAAAATAGTTGAACACTAGTTAATATCTTTACTGTGTGTCAATTAAAGAACCTTAGATGCCAAAAATATTTCAAAAATGACCCCTTAGTTGAAACATGGTACACATTGTTTACCAATTACATAGTTGGAAGTTCAACTTGGAGACATTGTTGATGCTGGGAATATTTGGCAAATGACGACACAATTGAAAAATGCTTTCAATTATATACCAATATAGTAAACAAATCAACTTAATTGGTAATTGCCATAATTCTATTTTTAAAATTAAAAAAATATAGTTGAAACATAGTTGCAAATGTCATGTAGTTGAAAACTTTTGGTTAAAAAAGGGGGGTTTTCTATTAGTGAGAGAAGAGATGTAGACAACATTAGAAAATAGAAGGAAGGTTGTAGTAGAATTTCCAAGAAGTGCTTTTCGGAGGAAGAACAAAGCTAAGGAAGGTGGAGCCTTAGGATCAAGAATTAAGGAGGAATAGGAGAACACATAAGCATGGGCATAGAAAATGATGAGGGGGAGATCTAGTGGCACCATCTGAAGTGCCAACATTGGTACAAGCAGCACCACCAATGGTAAAGGCATCTAAACAAACTACACATGTACCACATATGACATCTCCATAGGAGAGACAGTTGAAGGAACAAAGGTAGAAAGTTAAGAAGGAACATGACACAAGGTTTCCAAAAGGTGAAAAACATTTGCACTTGGATGGGGACATATATGAAGATTAAATGGACACCATTGGAAGTCCACAACATTTCCAGCATTTACAACATCATTTGCAGCAACAACAATAACAACAACAACCACAATAGTAGTAAACACAAGGTCTACATGCTATTCGACTATAGACGAAGAGAGTGGAAACACAACCTCCTTTAACAATGTTCAGATCGCCATATCTATAAGTACTAATTAGTAGACTAGGATATATAGAAGGACAACCATTTGAGTTTGGATTGGGGAACATATTAGTGCAGGGGATGGGATCATTTGTAGAAGGATCCAAAAATCCTATGATAGAGACAAATACACCAAAATTTGTGGAAGAAGTAGTTATAGAAGTAATGTAAATTGATAAGGTAGTTGAATTGTTTCAAACTATGGCAATTGTGAATTTGAATATGGGGTTTTGAATTTGGAGGTGAATAGTCTAAGGAACAGGTTGGCCACAAACAAGAAGCAGAAGGCAGTACTATAGGTGGAATTGGACAAGGAGAGGGACTTCTAGAAGGAGTATAAACATAACATAGAAATATGGAAGAAGAACGGGATCGAAATGAGTAGAAGATCAAAACATTCATACAAAAATTACAGGATGAAAATAAGGAGTTTAAGGCAAAGACAATTTTCAAAAAATCACAAGTTGAAGAACTGCAAAAGTTGAAGAAGATGACCAATGCTTGGGAAACTACAAAGAGAAAATGGGTAGAGGCATTGTTTCGTTACAAATAACAACAAGAAGCTTTGGGTAATCAGGTGCAATCATTGGCTAAGGAAAAGAAGGAGAAGGGAAATGTTTTGACAAATTTGGAATTGGTGAATCTAAAGAATGCTTCTATGTTGAATTTTGAAAAACTTAGAAAAAGGATAGCAAAGGTAGAAAAAGAGAAGTTGGTGGAGGAAAATAAGGAGTATCAAAGGAATATATAGCAACTACATGCATAACTAGAGATTACACATGAGCAAAGGAAGAGTCTAGACCCAATTGCTGTCGAGAAAAGAGTGGAGGATTATGAACAAATGTTACAATATTACATTCTAATGAGGACAATAATAAGATGAAGGAATCTGAGGAATGGTTGGATGTTGCAAAGGAGTTGGAAAAGAATTTGGCTTAGAATAGAGTTGATGAAAGAACCTTGAAATACAAGTTGGACGTTTATCAAAGTAATTTTCTAGATTTATTTGTGGTAGTCCAACAAGTATGAAGGCATTAGGCCATGATGAAGAGATTGAACCCAACAAGATAGTTCAAGGGGAGGAAGTGTAGACTAAGGAACCACAAGACTTCAAAGGAGGGATAACTCAGGAGGAAGAAGTGTCAATTAAAGAGCCACAAGACCTTAAATGAAGGGGCTAGGAAGAGAAAGAACCACAAACAACTCAAGGATAATAACAAGTGGAAACTATTCCAACAATAGAAGTAGAGGTATCAAAGATAAAACCCCTAGAAGTAGAACCACAAATTAAATTAATGGAGGAGGAGGTCAGAACTACAGAGCCAGAGGTGGGTACAAAACCATTAGTTTTTGCAAAAGTTAAGACTACAAAGATTATAGTGGAGAAGCCAGATGTTAACAAGGTTGTAGACTATTTTCATTTCATTTTTTGTCATTTCATAAAGATTTTAGGGATGGAATCCATAATACAAAGAGGGTAATGTTAAAGGGGTAAGTTGATTATATTGTTTTGGATGAACAAGGCATTTAGGATAGGGACTAATCATGGAACATTGTAAGTTTGAATTTTGAATTCTTGTTTGGTTTTGAATCATGTTGATGTGACTTGGGATTGCCCAAAGATGGAGTTATGGGGAAAAAAATTTCATTCTTAGACACACTATTTAGGGAGTAAAAAAATAGTTGTAGGTATTTTGTAGTAAAAAAACCACAAATTTTATTTTGATATATTACAACTATTATTTTGGTGTTTTGATTTCATTTCAACCCAACATGGAATTTTGCTGTATTCTATCTAAATTTTTTAATAAAATGGAGAAGTACAAACTTCTGCAGTGATTTTCATATTCATATTGTTGTGTGAATTTTCTATAGTATCAAAATTATGATGAAATATAATTTTGTCTCTAGGTTTTCTACATTGTATTTTGAAGTAAAGATTTTGGTCACATGAAATAACCATGAATATGGTGTTTGTAATGAACTTAAAAGTTAAGTGTGTTTAGAATCAAGGCAACAATTATGAATGTGTTCATATTGAAATGCAAATATGTTGTTATAGTAATGTGGGATAGTTTTGTAGGAATTAAATCCATTTGTACCAACCTACTCCATTGCTTTCTCCACGAGGATTTGCATTTTGAATGTTGACCTCTGGCTTGGATTTAACACCTCTTCATAGTAGAGTTTAATAGCAACATTAGTTGCTATAGAAAGTTTTTTTTATATTTCTCTCTTCTGATTTATTCTTTCACTCATTTTTTCTTACCTCATGTTTTGCTATTTTTAACTACCTTCCATAAAACACACTTAGATCATACAACCTTCTCTTTACTTCCCCCAAAAGTCATACCGACGTATGGGAGAGTATAAGCATAGTTCTAAAGGATAAAAGAGTAAGGAAGATAAAACCCTCTTTTTCAAAGAGGTGGAGCGAGATCCTATTTTACCTCCATCTCCTTATCCTCTTCCTTATCTTCCCCCTAACTCTCCTAAGGCCTACAATTCCCCCTAGAAAGTAGTTGATTTCCATCCAAATCCCTCTTAGAAATCCTCTTAAGTTAATGATTGACAACTATCAACCACATAATTAATTACCCTAAAGGCTTCATCCTTGGGTAAGGACACTAAGTACCACTAGTAACTTGTAACTAGGATGCCTAGAAATAGTTAACTCGAAGTTTTTCTACCTTTAATAGTTAGATCAAATGTATTTTTTATTTTTTAAAAATTCATTTGTTTTTAATTTTCTTATATTTACAATCTTGTAAATTTAATACAACAAATGGATGGTATTAATTCACACACATTTTCCCCTAATTTGATGCTATTTTGTTGTAGTTATATGAATGATGTAAAGGGGTTCAAATTGGCTAGTAGGAGCGACTTACCTTTAAGACTATTATTTTTAAACTCTTTATTTTGTAAACTATTCTTGAAATCATGACATATCAAGTCAACAAAAATATTATTTTGTTTCTTATGACCCTAAAAGATGTTATATTATAATATTATGTAAAGGTATATGGAAGAAACTTCACATTAAAATGTCATTTTTATTTTTTAAAGCTTATTTAAAAGTCTTTTAAGCAATGAAAAACATTGGTCACATCATTTTCAAACTATTTTTGGGCATTTCATGCATAATAGATTCATTTCAAATTTTGTCAAATGTTCCCATAATATATTTAAAATACTTTTCAAGAAGTTCACCCAATTTTTTTCACATCAACATAATTAAACATTTACCACAATGAAAATTAAACAATGGTTATAAGGTTTAAGGTTTAAGGCCTAATAACTTATTTAGTCTAAGGTACTTATAGGTTAGTTAGTGTAGCCTACTAACCACATATATCATAATTGCTAATGAAAATTAGAAATTAAATTTAAAAACTAATAGCTATAATTACCTATAATAATTAACAATGAAAAATTTAAAAGTTTCATAAGCATTAGAAATTATAATAAAAAGTTCAAACACCCTGAAAGAGTTGCCACCCCGGGATATGATCTGAATCCTTCTAATTTGCTCAAGCCGAATTTGCTCACATTAGAAGCATGATCATGAGCCGCCAGCTAAAGTGTCCTAATTCCAAGGCGCTGTGTGACCGGCTTGATCCGGCTTGATCAGAATATGCATCGGCTGCCCTGACACAATCCCACCAATTGTCAAGAGTAAAGGGTTCAACCCTGAACCCTGAACCCTTCTGCTCATGGCTGTCGTAGTGCAGAAGAGCTCCGGCAGAGCTTCGTTCGACGTCATGACTCATGTCCAGCAGCTCTCGACAAACCTGCAAGCTGGCGAATTTCTCTTGCATATCCTAGTGCACCTTCCTGAACATATCAACTCTTAACATGAATGT
>Ga0209611_10004293_pt1 | contig 24445 bp, 14 predicted proteins | sample S1TSphgellanicum_3_FD_187693 | JGI IMG/M metagenome (GOLD analysis project Ga0209611, IMG submission 187693) | Host-associated microbial communities from peat moss isolated from Minnesota, USA - S1T2_Fc - Sphagnum magellanicum MG (SPAdes) (version 2) | ecosystem: Host-associated > Plants > Peat...
GTTTTTTGTCTCCCCTTGTTTGGTTCTTTCTGTGGCTTCCTGAGGAAGTGTTAGCCTTGCTTTTTCTTCTTCATCGTGAGAACGGAGATTTCTCTATTCTTATGAAAGTTATATGGTTTTGTGGTTTGTGAGTTTTCTTCCTCGGTATACATCAAGAGCAACTTGAGTCCTGGATCAAGTTGCCAACTACACCCCAGTTACTATCCAATGAAAAACAATGTGCTGCCTCTAGCACATGCTTGTCCACCTCCATGATGAGATCTGTACATTCCAACTGCACCAAATTCACACAAATCACCTCAATCAATAACTGACACAGGGAGGGTCTGCATTCATTAGGACATTTGTATGGAGTATTGAGTTTGCAGAAACATAGTGCAAGTAAAGCATGGTGAAGAAAATATGCAGAGGGAAGTTCCACAATAACAATTTGACGGTAACACAAGAAATGGGAATTGTCATAACCATATGAATGTTGCTCACAAAAACGTTAGGCAAGGCATGGATGGTGAAGAAGGGATAACTCACAAATGGCCACAGTGCTTGTGAACACAAATCTCAGCCATCCACTTTTCACATCTCCTGTTAGTCCTCAAGATTTAGGACCACTGCTTGAACAATTTCCAAACAGCCTAGTCTTCAATTAGTGAAAAAAACTTGGCTTCAAAGTGCTAGTCATTGTCATCTAATGGGATTTACTATGGTGTCTTGAGACCTCAGGTGAAGAACTCCAGCTCTGAAAATTACAGATGCCACTGGAATCCTTTTGAATGTTTACAGCACTTACACCTTTCCCTCTATGCGAAGCTTGGCTTGAGGTAATTGATACACCATCCTGTGAGGGAAATGTGAAGAAGCTTGAGTCATCAAAAAATTTCAGCTCAGTATTGGACTTCATCTCCTGAGAATCGACTCTGTCAATCACCTCTGATACAGTACTGTGAAGCTCTTGGTCATTTTTGGGCATACCATCTGACTGGAGTAACATGAATGGTAATGCATCCTCCAGTTGCATTCCTTGACGATCATGGTGGAAACTATTCAGAAGCCCATTTTGTGATTTCCCATTCTGTAGCAATGTTGGAAATCCATTTTTGCCTACCTGATTCAAAACTTCCCCATCCTCAGCTTTGGCATCAACTTCAATCTTTATCTTCTCCTTGAACAACTTTTTTGACATCTTCCCACTTTTTAATCTGACTGTTTCAGACTCTGCAGTTTTGGAACATCACTATCTTGAAACTTGGGAGGTGTCACAAGATGGGTTAACATCGTTAGGGTTTGTGCTACTCAAACTCTTCTTGGTCCAAGCTTGATCCAAAGAAGATTTATCAACAGAGAATTGTCACAAGAGGAGATAGCAAAACAATGCCTTTGAGTGGTCTGAAGTTGTTCAAGCTTTTTGTAGGAGGATCTCAAGGAAGCAAATCTTCAAGAAATAGTTAACCAGATTATAGTGTATCCTAGAATTGGGAAGCTTAGCTTGGCAGCAGGAGTGGTGTTGGGCAATCGTTTGGCATACAACCTGACCTTATTGTGACATCTACACCCTGTGTGCCCTCACTTGAGCTTGCACTCTTACCAGAGCTTGCATGCAATGTAGGGTTATGGCTGCCTGCCGTCGTACTATGTGTCCTCTCACCAAAGCTTGCAGCCTCACTAGCCCTTTCAATGCTTTCAAAGCTTTCCTGGCCTGTGTATAATACACAATGGTTGTGAGCACATTATACCAATGCCTCCTATGGATTTGTCATGTGAATGACAATTTTCTTTGAACCCTGTACTTGAGATGGTTACTGCATTTACCTTTTGCAGATGAACATGTGATAAACAAACTGCAATCTAGTGTGAAAGCTGAAAAGCTTTGCTGGGTGTCAGAGCTGCTCAGTGTGGGACAAAAACTTTCAACTCCTTGAACAGGTGAAGGAGACTAAATCAAGAGAGAAGCATTGGCAAGACTGCTGCTCTGGAGCAGTATAGGTGCTCGAGAGAGCGTGCTCTGAGGCTGTCTGTCCTCGTCCTTTGTTTGTGTCTCTTCTAATGCAAGAAACTTCTGCAGATTTTGATAAACATTGTCAATCCAGCTGACATCTGCACATGGATGCATCACAGCTTTTGTTGTGCAGTATCAAGCTCAAGATTGAAAACAATCAAGGAAGCTATAACGTCATTTGCCCTCTGGCAACAAAGAAAAAAAAACCTGCGATTGCAATCATTCTTGTCATGATCTCACTCAGAGATGTGGTGTGATAACACAACACTGCGAAGGATCAGGAAAATCTGATGATCGTCAAACTCTGAGTGCTCTCTTCCTCCTGTTTATCTTCTTATGTGTGAAATTCTGCAGATTTGGCATTCACCTTTTAATGGAAATTCTCAATCTAGCTCATGGCTCATCAGCGATGCATGCATCACAGTTTGTGCAGAGCGAATGATGCGCGATTTCAACAATCACGGAAGGTTGTGCTCATTTTCGCCTCTGCGAAGAAAGAAAAGCGCAATTGCAACCAGTCATTTATCTTACTTGGATCTTTGACCATACCTCTGCGGAGAAGAATCGGAAAATCTGATCATCGTCAAACTAGAGTGCTCTCTCCGTTGTGTGTCTTCTTGTGGGAGAAACCCTGAGATTTTGCATTCACCTTTCTTGATGAGAAATCTCAATCCAGCTGATCAAGAAAAGTGCGATTGCAAAGATCCGCCAGAAGGATCTGTGATCATACCTCTACCAAGATGGATTGGAATATCTGATGATCGTTAAGCCAGTCCGAGTGCTCTCCTCTGTCTTCTTGTGCGTGAAATACGGGATTCATCTTTCTTGACGAGAAATCTCAATCCAATTGACCATCTACGATGCACGCATCACAGTTTGTCCAGGACTCCGAGTACAAGACTGTCTTAACAATCAAGAAAAATGTTCATTTCTCTTTGGCAACAGAGAACACTGTGTGATAGCAAATCATTCTGAAGTCTCATTTTATCTTCTTACTCGGATCTGTGATCACACAGTACACCACTGCGCAGCCTAATCGAGAACAGACCGCCGCCATAGCGTCTCTCTCCTTTTCGTCTAAGGATGTTAGGAACTTGTAAAAAGAAAGGCGAAAGCTGGAATAGGAGAGAAGGACAAACGGAGGAGGAGAACAGGCCGTGGCGGCTGGCAAACCTATCGTCAAAAGGAAAAGGGATTCAAGTGAGCAAAGTTGGCCACAGCACCACGGGAAGTGCAGTTAATATGCTTGTCATTCACAATCGTACTCTCAGAATGAATTCAAGATCTGTAAATGAGAGAGAAATCCAAGAGAGAGATAGGGAAACCCATAGACTTGCAAAAGGAATGAGTTTTTCATCAATGTAGGAAGACATGGGTTTCTTTCATCTGTTCAAGCTTGCACTGAGCTGAAACATATTGAAACTGATGTTGGGTTGCCTTCACTTCTGGATGTGCATATCTCCCCCATCGAGAATTAAGAATTTGCTGGTACTGCTGTGCAAAATGGGAGAAGGCCATTGCTGCATGGAGCTTTTTAACCAATTGCTTGCAGGAGCTTTTTGAAACACAATGCAGTTCCTGGAGGCTAGAGAGAAAAGCTTATGTCAAAAGTTCTTCTCAGATCCTTTACAGTGCTAGGATTGCAGGTTAAAGAAGGCTAATGCATACGAATCCTGTCACAATTGTCTTGTTGACAGTGCCATAGCTTTGTTGGTTGTGATGATATTAGTATGGTCTACAAGACTTGCTGGAGAGAAAAGCTTATGTCAAAGTTCTTCAGATCCTTTGTTGTTATGGATCACAGGTTGAAGAAGGCTGATGAATATGAATCCCTGATCACAATTGTCTTTTTGAGACAGTGCCATAGCTTTGTTGGTTGTGATGGACAAACAAGTAAAGCATAGAGTGACCTTGATGAGTAATTTACAAGCTTGTAAATCAGGCAAAAGTCCTCAGCCCTAAATGGCAGACTAAAAGGCCCAAAAGGATACCTATCAAACCGCTTCGTTCCAATTGCATCAACCTCATCAATAAAGATAATGCAAGGAACCTTCTCCTTGACCAGCTGAAAAGCATCCCACACTAGCTTTGCTCCATCCCCTATAAACATCTATGCCAGACAGAAGCCACAGTTTAGAAACAAACCCTTTTGAAGGATCCAACATTGTGCAATTGAACCACTCATTACTTACAGACACAAAAGTGAGAAGCACAGGCAAGAAATCACCTGGACAAGTTGTTGTCCAGCAAGCTTCAAGTAGGTAGCATTTGTTTGGGCCACACAAGCACGTGCCATCAGAGTCTTTCCAATACCAGGTGGCCCATACAACAAAACTCCCTTTGGAGGTCAGATACCTAGGTTGTCAAACCCTTCCTTGTGGGTCATGGGCAGCACAATTGCCTCCATAAGCTCTTAAATCTGTTGACCCAAAACAAAGCCATAATCAACATAAGCTGGTTGAAATACTGCAAAGAGCAACAAGCATAATGTAGCTCAATGGCTATGTGCTCCTAAACTCATTTGGCATGACTAACCTACTTATCAAGACCATCAATATCTGAATATTCCTCAGTTGGCTTCTCATCCAACTCCATGGCTTACACAAGTGAGTCATACTTGCTGGAAAGGGAATCCAAAATCAGATAATTGTCCTTATTTACACCTACCAAGTCACCAAGCTTCAAGGTATCTGGATCCACAAGGCCAGCCACTAGTAGGAAGATGGTCTGCAGTCACATGCAAGTTCCCATGCCAAACATGACTTTTAGTGTAAGAGTAGGGCCTGAGCCTCTGTTGGTACAGCTAGTTTGTAGGAACCCGACTTGGAAGTGTGATGGAGGACCACCTTCAATGTTCTATGATAGGAAGATTGTTGGTGCTTGTTCGGAGCATTCTTGACTGCACTAATACTATCATGTGGGACAGATGAAACCTGTTGACTATGGTCAGTATATGGTTTGTAGAATGTTGACCAGTTGTGTCATATTGAGGGGCTTTACTGGCAAATCATCATTTCCTGATGCCATAGAAGACTTATTGAGCACATCATTGTAACTTCCAGACCTGCCAAGCATTACATGCATTTCTAGAATTGAGTCAGACACTCTTGAAGTGGAAAAAGCTCATTGATAGTTGAGCTCAGATGTTGAGTTTCAGAAGGAATCAAGTAGGAATAAGTGCACTTTAGTTCTGGGGACTTTATAGGCCTTACAGAGTAAATCCAGTGAGAAATAAATGGAGACCAGCCAGACTTGCAAGCAGACACTCCACTTGGACAATGGCATCAAACCTTCAATTTCTGATCATGCTCTGTACAATAAAGCTGATTCAAATTTTTCAAGCCCTTTAAAGTCAGTGAGTAACAATACATTACCCCAATGATGATTAGTTTGCTTGCCTGAACTGGGCTTCAAGAGAGAAACACCCAAACAAAGGCACTAGTTTATTGATCTCATCACAGCTGCACATGGATGCATTTATCCACATACATTGCTAGATGTTGTATTGCTCATACTAGAGAATGCTGGAACTCCAGACCAGACACAATAAAAGAATGCTGTCAAATCCAATGTACACTAGTGAAAGCGTTTCATACCCTTCCCCAAGTGAGTAGACATGGTATGACATTTTGGCAATGACTAAGCCCAAAAGATGCAAGCAATGACTCCATTTTCTGCTCCCATAGTTGGTGAAGTGGAGTTCACTTCCACTGGCCCTGCCTTTTGAAAATCATATTATCCATCCTCCCATGTCAACAGCCTGCCAACAATAAAGCACGAAACAGAGAGCAAAAGCCCTGTTTAGCCCAAATCTCAAGAAAGTGCCACAAACATAAGCCGAATGTTTTGACTTGGGGCTGACAGTCCTATCTATTGGTCAAGATAGAGGAGACCAATGCAACATTGAGCTTGTGCTTTGAAGACCTGTGATAACTTGGTATTCCAGACTTGAATTTCGTGTTAATTCTACATTATAAAGGTCTAAGAACCAAACCTAATTTTGTGAAAGTTCTACATTAGGAATTGCAAGGATAGTTGAAGGCAATAGAAATTCCATTCAAAACTGAAAACAATGTGAGTGGATTTTCTATTGCCTTCAAAAACTAAACTTTCTCTTGTGATATATCACACCTGTTTTGAGTGAAATGTTAGGGTTTAGGGTTTTGAAGAAGAAAAATGATCACACCTGATTGTAAGTAGGTAGTTGACTCTCCAAAGCCACCCAAGGTTACTAATTGTGAACTAAATCAAAGACCTCAAACTTTCGGAATGCTTACAGAAGTTGAACCGTGATGGCAACCTCTGCACATATCGTGATCAATCTCCTGGTATGCCTACAACACAATAGAACAAACAAGCCATGTCAATATCAATTAAACATCTCATATAGAACTTTCAATAAAATTGAACAAAATACCTGTCCCCAAAAAATGGTTCAACAATAAAATAAAAATTGATGGTTCTGGTGAAAACCTTGCTTATCGAACGCATTTGATCCTTATCGACACCTAGTAAAAACCACCAACCTCCTAATGAAACAAATGTATGAAATAAGCACCCTTGTTATCGCACACACAAGGTGTAGTGTTTAAACGATGCATTTACAGGAGCTGGAGTACACAATATCATCTGAATGCCCCGTGGATGCACCTCTGCTGATACTTTGTAAACTATGCAATCTCCTATGTTAGGGTGATCAATACAAAACCATGGTAATGGCTCTAATTGAAATTGTGGTATAGGATCAACAGGGTGACTTTTGCAATCACAGTCACAACCAAGTGCAAGTGTTTCCAATTCATTTTCTAAGTCAAATAACTTCATCATCAACCTCACTGGTTGTCAGTGTACATATTTGTAGAGCAAAAAGTGCATGCAACGTCAGAGCAGTGTAGCGCGCGAAAAAACAACACAGCGTAAATTAAGGCGCCAAAATGAGAGAGACGATAGGAGAACCGTTCGATTGAAAAATAATCAAAGGCTCACATTGTTTGGGTGATGTCATATGATCTCATACGGTCATATGCAGGACAGTCCAGGACATTTTACTGTTGAGTCCTCAAGAGTCCTTGATTCCCCCCTGCTTCACTTTAATGCAGAATAAATTCTTTTCTTTTCTTTTGGTACCAGCATGTAGAGGATGTCTCATTCACACATAAGAAACAAAAAAAATTCTTAAATTAGTCCATCATGAGCCCTCTTTTTTCAATCGCCCTAAAAACCCATAAAATTCAAAGTTTGGAATCTTGTGCACAACAGTGGGGCATTTTATTTTTATGGCAATTCATTGTTTTATACACATTAAGACTCAAAGAGTTTGTGATTAAAAACCTAGGCCAAAATAGCTTCTTATCACATTCTTGATGAGTCCTTGAAATTTTTTAATTCAATGAGACAAAGTCCTGGATTGTTTCCCACGACTTATCAGTACTCCTTACATTTTTTCAAACTATAAATGTTATCCATATAATATTACTTTAATATTATATGTATTTTTGAAACTTTTTTTTTTCAATATGAGTGAGCCATTAAATTTTAAGGACATTGCCAAGTGAAGGGGTCCAATGCATATTTTTGTGAGATGGTCCTTTTTGATACCCCGATCATGCTTGGACCTTAAACTTTTATCTATTGGCAAAACTTTTTTTCTTCATAACGAAACTCCTCCTTCTTTACAAAACCTTTCTAATTTATTGTTAAACATTTCCCTCTTAACAAAACCTTCGATCTCCCTCATGGCTCAACCTTTTCCTTTTGACAAAACCTTTTTCCTTCATGGCTAAACATCTACCTTTTAACACAACTTTTTTTTTTTCATGGCTAAACCTTTAACTCTTGGCAAAACCTTTTGATTGCATGGCTAAACCCCTACCTCTTAGCAAAACATTTTCATTTCATGCCTAAACCCTTCCCTTTTAACAATTTTTTTGTATTTCATGGTTCAACTTTTACCCCTTAGCAAAATTTCTTTCCTTTATGGCTAAACCTTTACCTTTTGACAAAATTTTTGTATTTCTTGGCAAAACCTCTACCTCCTAGCAAAACCTTTCAACTTCATAACTAAACCTCTACCTCTTAGCAAAACTTGTTTACTTCATGGTTAAACCTTTACCTTTTGGCAAACCTTTATTCTCCATGGGTAAACATTTATCTTTTGGCAAAACCTTTACATCTTTTTAGTTAACCCTCTACCAATTAACAAAACCTCTTTGTTTATTGGCTAAACCTCTACCTCTTTGCTAAACCTTTCTATTTTGTGGTTAAACCTTTACCTCTTTGCAAAACCATTCTACAACATGACTAAAATTTTCTTTCTTAACAAATTTTTTTTATTTCATGACTAAATTTTTGCCTCTTTACAAAACCTTTCTCCTTCATGTTGAAACCTTTACCTTTTGGCAAAACCTTTCTATTTCATAACCAAACATCTACTTCTTGGAAAGACCTTTGTGCTTCATGGCTCAACCTTTGTTTTTTGGCAAAACCTTTCTACTTGATGGGTCAACCTTTCCCTTTTAAGGAAACCTTTGTACTTCATGGCTAAACCTCTACCTCTTGGCAAAACCTTTCTATTTCATGGCTTAACATCTCCCTCTTAGCAAAACCTTGCCACTTCATTGTTAAAATTCTACCTCTTGGCAAAACCTTCCTACCTCATCATTAAACCTCAACCTTTTGGCACAACCTTTCTACTTCATGGTTAAACCTTTCACTCTTGGAAAAACCTTTTTACTTCATGCTTAAACCTCTACCTCTTGTCATAACATTTTTCCTTCATGGTTAAACCTTTGCCCATTGGCAAAACCTTTCTCCTTCGTAGCTAACCCTCTACCTTTTAGCAAAACCTTTATATGTCATGGCTAAAATTTCTCCCTCTTAGTAAAATGTTTCAACTTCATGGTTGAACCTTTATATCTTGCCAAAACCTTTTCATTTCATGGTTGAACTTCTACCCCTTGGCAAAACCACTTTACTTCATGGCTAAAGGTTCAACCTCTACCTTTTCACAAAACTTTTCTCTTTCATGGTTAAACATCTCCTTATTGGCAAAACCTTTTTCTTTTATGTTTAAACCTCTCCTATGCCAAAACCTCTATATATTCCTAACCATAATTTTGCTTATCAACAAAACCTTTTTTCTTCATTGCTAAAGTTCAACCTATTGATAGAAACTTTCTACTTCATGATTATGCTTTTACTTCTTGGCAAAACTTATTTACTTCATGTAAGGTTGTAACCACATCCATGCATCCATCACAACACGATGAACACATTTGCATGTAGGCATAACCATGTGTCATGTTTGTATAGGGTCAACTTAGGTCAAAATGAAATCAAGCACGTTGAAATACAATTAGGGGTGATTAAAGATCTTGTCATTCGGTCATCCTAAACCATGTGGTGACCGAAACATCTTTCAATGGCCACACTGCTACAACAACCAAAAAATAATTTGGGTGGTAATTTTTTAAAATCCAAATGGTGATTGAATTTTTTTGGGGCAAAAATTTAAAATCTTCAATTATTAAATCAATGGTGGAAATTAAACCACGATCCATTGAATGGCTAAATTTTTTTGAAATGTGATTGAAATTTTTTTGGGCACTATTCAACAAATTGGGTGGCCAAATTTTTGATCATCTAGTTTGGCGACCAAAAACAATTAATTCTTTTTGTCACACGTCTACAATTGAAGGCGACCAAAAATTAATGAACAAATTTTTCAACATTGCCAAAAATCTCATGGGAATAATAAAAACAAATTCAATCATTGGATCAATTACCATTGTCGACTGGATGATTAAAATTTTGCAAGTAGATTTTTAAAATTTTGGTTTCTTGATTTGGTGACTGAAAGTTAACCATTGGAAATTTTTGGTTGCCCAATTTGGTGACATCAAAATTGGGTGACAACAATTTTTCATCTACTTTCGGTTGTTAAAATTGGTTTGACCAAAAAAATTAATCTCTTAAAAAAATGATCAACATCTAAATGCATTTGTCCATCTAAATGCGTAAAAACAAACATGCATAATCTTGGTGTGTGATGTTACTTTTGAGAAACCTTGACTTCATGGTTAAACCTCTACCATTTGGCCAAACCTTTTCACTTCATGGTTGAACCTTCACTTCTTTATTAATCTTTTAGTTTACAAAACCTCTTTACTTCTTGGTTAAACTTTACCTCTTAGCAAAACCTTTAAATATTCTTAACTAAATTTCAAACTTTTAGCAAAACCTTTACCTTTTCACAAAATGGCCATGCTAGCTTGAGTGACCCAGCACCCACCATTGCACCATCCACAAAATCTCGTTTTAAGACTTCATGGCTAATGGGATGAAATTGTTTAATATTTGGTTAACCTGATTTTTAATTCTTTTGGGCCTTATTTTAGTAGTTTTTTTCTTGTACCATTTTATCCCTTCTTGTTTTTTTCCAATTTCACCTTACATTTTTTTTAGCCTTTTTCCCCCCACCCTTGACCCCTCCTCCCTTCACTTTTCTTGCACTCACTCCATTGTCAAAACTTCAACATTTGGGTTTGCAGTTTAGTGTGAGCTTAAAAAGTTTGGAGCTTGGAGAGTTTGATGAGGGAAGCACTTGGAAAGCTTGGAGCATGAACTTCAGAAGTGATGAGCCTGGAGAGCTTGGAGCTTGAGCATGAGCATCTGAAATTTAGGGAGCTCCATCAGCTACTCCAAGGTAAAGCATGCACCCATTCTCTTTTTTTTTTGTCTTTTTGCATGCTTTTGGGCACATGTGGGCAAGGGAGCTTTGCTTCCTACCATTGACAATAGTGGGGGAGATTTGGCCCCCCCTTTTTTGCTTTTTTCCTTGTTTTTCTTTGTGTTTCTAAGTGTAGCTAGGTGGGGGAGTTTCACTTTCCACCACGCCAACAAAGGGGGAGCTTTAACTCCCCCACTTTTCTTTTGTTTTTTCATGTGCTTCTAAATGTAACTGGGTCCACCATTGCCAACAAAGGGGGAACTTCGGCTCCCTTTTTTTTTCTCTCTCTATGCTTTTGGACACAACTGGGCTTTCCAATGCCAATAGTGGGGGAGCTTTGACTCCCCCTTGTTTTGCTTTGTTTTGTTTTTTCTATGCTTATGGGTGTCCTTGGGCCCACCATTGCCAATAGAAGGGGGAATTTTAGCTCCCCCTTTTTTTCCTTTTTTCTTTTTTTGGTGCTTGTGGGTGTAATTCAGTGGAAAAGCTTTGCTCCCTACCATTGCCAACAGAGGGGAAAGAGGGGGAGCTTCAACTCCCCTTTTTTTGTTTTCTTTTTTTTCTATGTTTCTAAATGTAGTTGGGTGGGGGAGTGACACCGATAGAGGTGGAGCCTTTTTGCTTTTTTTTTGTTTTCTTCTCTGCTTTCGGGTGCAGTTAGGCCCGCCATTACCAACAAACAGAAAGCTTGGGCTCCTCATTTTTTTGTTTTTTGTTTTTTTGCTTATAGGTGTAATTAGGCCTGCCATCGCCAATAGAAGGGGAGCTTTGGCTCCTCCTTATTCCTTTTTCTTTTTGTTTTTTTCTTTACTTATGGGCGCAATTGGGTGAAGAAGCTTTGTTCCCCACCATCGCCAAGAGCATGGGAACATTAGTTGGAGCCTCGGTCCCTTTTTTCTTTTTTCTTTTTTATGCTTTTAAATGTAGCTAAACAAAAGAGGTCTACTCCTTGCCATTGCCAATAGAGAGGGAGTTTTGGTTCCCCTTTTTTTTCCTATGCTTTTAGGTGCATCTAGGGCCACCATTGCTAACGGAAAGGGAATTCCTTAGTTTTTGCTCTTTTTTTTGGTGCTTATGGGCGTAGCTATGTGGGGGAACTCTAACTTCCCCTTTTTTCTATGATTTTGGGTGTAGCTAGGCAAAGGAGCTTTGCTCCCCACCATCACCAACAAAGAGAGAACGTCAATTTTATTAGATTCGTTTTTTCTTCTATTGCAATTAATGGTAGTCGTCGTCTTGTCTTTTGCTATAGATGAGAGAATGGAAAATGAACCAAGAAATAAAATATTGTGTTTTTTGTGTTTTAGTTGTATGCAAACTTGAAAGAAAGCAAAGAATGTGGAACAGATCAACAAGTTTCAGAAAAAACTATAAATGGCATAAGAGGTGTCAGGAATGAAAAACATTTGGAGGTTGGGGTGATGGGATAGCAAGCGAGTGTTGAGGATGTGGTTCCATTACTTCCAAGCAAAATTGTGGAGGAAAAGCAAGTGGAGGCGGATGAAGATGTTAATGAAACATCTAAAGGAGATGTTATTCAAATTGAAATGGATTTGGAGAAAATTATTTTGATGATACATTAGTAGAAATTGACAAAAATGTAACCATTATATTTTCAACTACATGCGACTATTAGTTATTTGCAATTACATTTGGACATTTTTGCAACTATTTCTTGTGTTGGTCATATTTGCGACTACATCACAACTAATTTGCAACTATTTTGGTGTTCATCCTTCCATGTGAACAACATTTAGGTTAGTTTTCATCCAAGAAGAACAATTTATGTCCCATTAGTTGCAAATGTGACCAATTTAATTGCAACCTTATGAGTATAAAAAGGTGTATTTTATGAATTCTAAATAATATAGTTGGGTGTATTATGATTTATAAATGTATATTTTGAGTATATTAAAATTTTATGCAAAATATTTGCTAAATATATTGTGCCCATATTACAAGTTTATCCAAACCATCTTATCATACTTCTTAAAATTATTACAAATGACATTTATTATTATATTATATTATATATTTATATTAATAACATGTGATAGAAAAATAAATTTCAATATTATCTTTGACTAAATTTTTTTAAGTAATATCTTATTACATAATGATCATAATGTTGATGATGATGATGATATTATAATGATAAGGGAAATAATTATATAATTATTGAAGTAATTATTTAATACATAAAATATTATTATATTATTATTAATTTTTTTTCAAATGACTCATGTATTTAATAAGAATTAATTTTTATTTATAAAATAATGAAAACTTAATTATAATAGATCATAATAGCTCTAATAAGTGACATAATAATATATAATTATAATAAAATAGCTAACCTAGGCTAGCTACAAATCACATTATTATTATTATTATAAGTAATCAATTATGAAGTATTATTAGATTAATATAATAATTACTAGGAAATATTAATATATAATTTTAAAATTTTATATTTCAAGTTTATAATTGATATTTATTATTTATCAATAATTAAATCATTATAATCAATTACTGATATGAATTTTTTATTTTCAGTTTTATTATTTTATTATTTTATAATAATTATTGTATTAGTTAGAATGGAAATCTAATAAATTATTATATGAGAGCAGAAATTATTTTTGAAGAAAAACTATACTTATTAAAAATATAAAAAAATTATTGTAATAGTTCATAAATAGGTTTTATGAGTGAAGTAATAATATGAATAATAAAAATAAAATAGTTAACGTAGGTTAGGTTTTAATTATATTATTAAATATTAAAAAACTAGTATTCAATATTTATAATTAATAGTTAATAATTATTAATATGGAATATTTCAGTCATTATATGAATTTATTTGGTTATGAAATAATATTTTATTAGTTATTAATAATTACCTAATTATTTCAATACTAACCAATTCTTAGTTAATTAAATTGGTTGATATATTATTATAGTTTATATATATACATATATAAGTAAATATTATTACTGTTTATTCAGCTAATAAATTAAGTAATATTTAATAATAACCAATAATATAATTAATTCAATAATCATTAGATATTGATGATTATTACTACAAATAATTAGTTAGTTGGATAGTTTATAAAGTGAATGAGTTAGTTTCTTGTTTAGTTGTAAAAACTTTATTAATTTATTTTTCTATATTATATTCATTAAATAATTAACAGTTTTATTAGTTAATTAGTTAACTAATTAATTAGCTAGTTAGTTGTCACTTACCTATTTCATTATATATTTTTCAAGATGAAAATGAAAACCAAAACATATGGGATGAACTTTTTTAGTTGCAAGTAGGTTGCAACTAAAAATCTTTAGTCACAAACAATTTCCAACTAAAAATTTTATCCCATATATTTTGGCTATCATTTTGATCTTAAAAAGTATAAACAAAGTGTTTTGTTTGTTTTGTCTTACATTTTCATATTTAAAAAGATGGGCATATGGGATGAATCAATAAAAACGATTTAACCCAAAATAAAATAAAAGTATTCATGTATTTACACCTACCTACCTACTTCCCTAACTTGCCAACCTACTCTTCTACCTACCTATCTACCTAGGTAGCTAAATAGGTTTTATCCTAGCTAGGTTTTTAGCTTAGATGGGTAGGTGGGTATATAAGTAGGTAGGTACGTAGTTAAACCTACATACCTAAATATTGATTTAAATTTAATTTGGAAATTTTCAATTAACATGTCACATGGCAAATTTCTATTGCACCACGTGTCACAATCTATACGATCCAAACATAAATTAAACGTTGTAGATTATTTCAAAATAATAATAAAATGTTTTTAATTTTTTTAAGTTGGGACACGTGGCAACACATAATTTGTTCCCATTGTCCACCAAAAAAATCGCATCTTAGTTGCAAGCGACAATATGTATATGAGTAGTCAAGATATGAAAGCATATTTCGTTGACTTTTTCTTTCATCCAAAATTCATTGTTGTTTGCGACTAATGTCAATGTGACTTGTCCAATGTGACTATTAATATTTTAGTTGCAAATGTCGCTTGCAACTAAAAATTAATTACATGGACCAGTTGCAAAATGGCCATTTTCTACTAGTGATAAAGGACTAAGAAAATGTAATTCCTGTTATTCCATTGCCGGAGCAAGAGAATGCAAATGAAGATGTTGAACTTCATGCACATATTAATGGAGGTGATATTGCCATTGAACTTCATTTATTATGATTATGACCCCAGCCATCCTCTCAAGCGGAAAGGATGGGTGGGGTTTTTTTTGTTAGATTTGTGATTACAATACCTTCCTTAATTATGGTCCTTAAACCTTTGCATGCCCGCCCTCCTTCTCCATGTGAGAAGGTGGGTGGGACATTTTTTTTGGGTTTAAGTTTGTGGGCAATACCTTTAGGCTTTGTAGGTGATGTTATTTTTAAGGTTTGCTTCATTTTATGCAAATTTCAACATTGGAGTTTAATAGTACCCCCATATTGTGTTTTTGTTCTTTTATATTTCTGTGCAATACATTCATTGTGTGTATGATCTTTTATCTATCTATGCAATACCTTCATCTAGAATATTAATTCTCACATTTGGTTTTTTGCTTTTGTTTTTTGATTTTAGATGTGGTTGCCCCTCTCCCAATTACCTTAGAAGGTGTCCCCATTGGGCAATGGATGGGCCCAAATTTACTTGCAAGGTTGATGGGTGCAATGCATCTTACATGGCCAAATACAACTTGGCATGGCATTTGCGAATGTGCCATAATGTGACCATGGAGTTCAACAAGCTTGGACGCCCATCTATTCAAGAAGAGGCCCAAAGCATGAAAATCACGTGACCACGAATGTGCAGATCTTGAGTAATCCTTTAACCTCGTTTTGTCATAATGAGCAAAAGGTAATTGCTAAAGCTAAGAGGCATGTAAACCTAGAGTGGGATAGGCTCCAGGTTGTTTTGTAACACACACTTGATGTTCTTAAGCCCACACTTATTAAACTAGCTTTTAACCACATTCTTTAGCTCCTTGGCATGACTACATGGCGTGTGGGGGCCATCCCTCTCAATGTGTAGGCCAAGCTAAAGTGTGATGAGGACCTTGCACTTGTGATTTCGAACGATTAGAGCCAAGTATGCAAAGGCACTTGGATGGAGCGCAATTGGAAGTTTACATCAAATAAGATAATGCAATGTAAGGAGATTGGCTTCCTTCCACAATACCATGATTCAAAAATGATTCATGGTTGGTAAGTTTTTAATAATGCCATACTTAATTTTATTTGAATTCCAAGTTTTAGAATTCATATGTAATACTTATTGTATTGTGTTGTTTGTTTTAAGGTTCAAAACACCATTAGGGAGGTGTTTGTGGCTGATGTTGTGGACGCAACATTGGTTAATTGTGGAGTATTCACATGACGACATGCCCATGATGCAAAGGTTGCATTAGCATGGTACAGGGGGGCCAATGGGATCACATCTTCTTCCAATAGTGATATAGATAACCCATAGCTTATCCTAGTTTAATTAAGGTGTTGTTTTAATCTTTAGGATTTAGGGTAGCAATTTATCTTTAAGGCAACCACATATTTACCATTATGACATGTTCCCCATTTTAAGGTGGGGTTGTTTTGGATTTGGTCATTTTTTGCATATATGTTTTTTTATTTAAGACATTTTATTTCATTTTACAACATCTTGTGTTAATAGTTAGAAATACCTTTTCGCATATTCTTATATGTATGTTTGATGAAATTATCAAAAATTTGATTATAATCTTACACTCAAACCAAAAAACCTTTCTTTACCCAAAAAAATAAAAAGTTCAAACCTAGAAGGAAAGCAATACCTTCATGAGGGTATTCTGTAAACACCATGGATTGAATTATTTTGGTCCAAGCTATTGGAGGGGTATTGCTTGTGCCCAGAATTAAATAATGCATGTGTAATATTTCTCTTAGGGTATATTATAAATAATTTGGGCGCCATCACATATCTATTGAAACATGGAGGGGTATTTTATAATGATACTAAAATCTAAAAGGAAAGCAATACCTTATTTGGGGTAATTATGCGAACACCATGGGTTCAATTATTTTGGTTCGAGCTATCAAAGGGGTATTGTTCATGCCCAAAACACTCAATTCACATGCACTACCTCTCTCAAGGTGTCTCATAAAACCTTTGGGTTCCATAACATACCTTTTGGAATTTGGAACAATATTGCATAGCCCTAGCAAAACTTAGAAGACAAACAATACCCACATCATTTTGCGATGATATCATAAACCATGAAACAAAAGAATGTTTCTTAAAATATTTATTCCATGCTCATTATATGATGCCAGACATATTGATTCAAGGAAATGAGGGTATTGCAAAGTTTTTCACATTGATGTTGGGTCCTCTTGAACAAAGTTGTGGAGTTTAAATGCAATACCTACATCATCTTGGGATATTTTCATTCACCTTGAAACTTGGAGGGGTATTGCATAGCCTTACCAAACCTAAAAATAATACAATATCACACCATATTATGACAATATCTAAACCATGGTACAAATGAGGGTGTTGTCAAATTAGTCACATTGATGGTAAAAGGCAATGAAACTATCACTAAAATGAGGGTATTGCAATTACACATCAAAAATTTATTAGAAAACCTTATACCATTAATGTGGCCAATATTACAATACCTTCATGTACATATATATACAAATGATTTTGCATTGGTCGATTGAACAATTCTTATCATTTATGAATTGAAAATATCTTTCAATTATATTTAATGTTTACTTAAAATTTCTAACATAAAGTTTTTATTAAGATATTATATATTTAGTAATGCAAAAAGTTTAATAAAGCCACACATTAATTAATTAAGTATATCATTATTTCATATATTATAAATTAAATTCTACATATAATTTTAAAAATACATTAACCAAACATACAAAATATTAAGTACTTATATTTTAAAATTCAATTAAAACCCTTATTCCTAAACCCTAAACCATAATTGAAATAAATCAGGGTTCTTGCTTAACAATTTTTTTCTATTCCAAAAAAGGAAAAAATTGGGTTGAAGATAAATATTCAAACAAAAATGAAACAAAACACAAACACAATTTACATATTTGGGAAATTTTTAATTCTTTTTTAAAATTAAAAACATTAGAACCAAATCACATTATACATAACAATGGGTTTATATATATAAAATTAGCCTACTAGCCTATTACTTATGCTAGGCTAGGTTGTCTAGTTTGATTAGTGTAAACACTTTAGTTAATTTGACAAGGTTTCTTGGAATCTTCCTAGAAAAAACCTTCTTTTGTGAATAGACAACAATTTAAGCACTAACTTTTTGCTGTGAACTATCAATTTTGGAACATTATGAAAGTTAGTTCATTTTTTTTGTGAAGCTCCTTCTTGTACTATTCTTCTTCTTTTTCATTTGATGATGATGCTACTATATTCTTCAAGGAAGGTGCAATAGGAAAATGAACAATATTCTTTACTGCTTGAATTTCAAACATTACATTGTTAATTTTTATATCCATCATTGTTGTAAAGCATTTGAGTTGTTGTTGCTGTTGTGATTACTTGGGAAATAAATTGAAAAAAAAATATGTAGGAAAAATGTTAGCCACCAAGATGTCATACCTCTGAGCATGTAGCTAATGTACCACATCATTGAATGCACCATCCTGCAAGGTCAATATTGTGCATACATTTTTGTGGGTGGTGGATGATCCATGGCTCACAATAGCATGTCAACATGACTCCTCCCATTCTCATTATACCTTGCAAGCAATCCACCATAAAAAATGAACAAAACATAGAAATATAATTTAACACAACACCATTGCACATGATTATTCAAGTACTTCCATGAAGCTTTCAAAGCATGGTTGATTTCAAGCCAAAGTTTCAAACTTAGTTGATTTGAATTAGTTGGGTTAGTTGACAATGGATTTGTTTGAAGAGAAAAGTTATTGATAAAAGTTTCAAACTTGAGTTGGTTTTATGGAGTTTTGAACAGATTGAATTGTTCATGAGTTGGATTTTAAACTTGTAGTTTCACAGAGATCTTGAGAAAAAAAAACATGGGTACCAATTTGTAGAGAACTTGAAAAGAAAAGTTCTTGAGCAAAGAAGACATATGGGAACCCATTTGTAAAAGAACTTGAGAATAAGTCTCTTGAGCAAAAAAGAGATGGGTATCCATTTGCAAAGAATTTGAGAAAAAAGTTTCATGACAAGTAAGATTAATGGGTGCAACACACAAGCTATAAATCCTATCAAGCAAGATCAACTATTGGAAGAAGGATTGCCTACTCTTGAATCTACTAGAACCTCTCTACCCATCAAACTAATAATGTTAATCTTTTGAAAATTTTAAATTCTCATTAAAAATTAAGTTTTTAAAAAAATTGCACTATACATAACCATGGGTTTAGATATATATATATATATATATATATATATATAATCAATTATTATGTTATTTTAAATAAATATGAAGATATTATATGTATTAAAATGAATAAATAATATAATTCCATGATATAATTAATTTTATGTAATGTGTTATTCGATATGTTACAAATAACAATATATTTAGACCAATATTTAAGCCACTATTATATATCATAAAAAATAAAATTTACATAAAGATTTATGTTATATATTTATGAAAAGATGAACTACTATATAATTATTTTAGCCTACAAATTATTTATTATATGTCAGAAAAGTTTTAAATAAAATTTCAATCATACATAGGATTAATACATGGGAAGAGATCATTTATTATTAATATGTGAACCATTAAAAAAAGTAAAAAATCATATGCTTTAATTTTTTTAAAATAGACATTAAAATCTTCTTAAATTATAGATTTTATGTTTTGTTTTTTTGAAATGAGTTTACAACTTTAAAAGGGAAAAAAAATTAAAATGTACATCATTGAATAAATGTTAAGCATGATCTTTAATTTTTTGATTTCAACAAACTATGAATTTCTAACATTAACTAGTAAATCTTTCATTAAACCCCAAAGCCTTGTACCATCAATGTGACCAATTTTACTTTATGTTCATTTTTGTATATGTTAAATCATATTGAAAGGTGAACAAATAATTTTGAAAACATGAATTTCATGATGTATTGGTTAGGAATTGAGTATTTAAAAAATATTTTTATGTTTCATGGTTAATGGATTATCACAATATGATACAAGTCTTGCATTTAAACTCCATAATGTCGTTCAAATAACCTTTTACCATCAATGTGATTAGCTTTACAATACCTTCATTTACTTGAATCAATATGTAGGGCATGATATATTGAACATGAAATTTTGTTTTAAAAAAATGTCCTTTTGTTTCATGGTTTAGGATATTATTGCAATATGATGCAAGTATTACTTTCCTTCTATGTTTTGATATGGTAATGTAATACCCTTTCAAGTTTCAAAAGATATGTTATAGAACCCAAAAGATTTATGGGATACCTTACAAGGGGTATTGCATGTGCATTGAGTTTTCCTAACCATTAGCAATACACCTTTGATAGTCTAGACCAAAATAATTTAACCCGTAGTGTTTACTAAATATTCCAAATAGGGTATTGCTTTGCTTGTAGGTTTTGATAAGGATATGAAATACCCTTCCAAGTTTCAAAAGATATGTTATGGAGCCCAATGTATTTTTTAAGATACCTTGTGAAGGGTATTGTGAATGTATTGAATAGTTTTGGCCATGAACAATACCTTTGAAGAGTGTAGACCCATGGTGTTTAATTATAAAATACCTTAATGAGGGTATTGACTTCATTGTTGGTTCTGGTGGGCTACGCAATACCCCTACACATGTCAAAAGATATGTTATGGAGCCCAATGTATTTTTGGGATACCCTAAGTGGGGTATTGCATGTTTGATGATTCTTTTTGGGCATATCAAAATAATAGATTGGACCAAAATAATTCAGTTCATATTGTTATAGTGTAGCCCAATGAAGGTATTGTGTTCCTTCTAGGTTTTGTTAAGGTTATGCAATACTTTTCCAAGTTTTTAAAGATATGATATGAAGTTCAAACTCTTTCAAGGTTATTGAGAATGGGGTGTTACACATCTATTGAATATTTTTGTTTTATGAACATGAATACAACATGCACTAAATATATTTGAATTGACATGGAGCTCCATATTGTTTTGATTATCCATTTGGTTTGCAATACCTGCATGAAACACACTTTCTAAGTAGAACTTGCAACACCCTTATGTAGGGTGTGTCAAATATTTTAATCGTTCCCTTATTTATTTGTTTATTTAAGCTCCATGCAATACCTTCATTTTATTCCTAATCATTGTTGACTATTGGGGGTCTATTGGAATAGCAACCATGTAAGTAGGTGTAGCCATGTAGGTGAGGTTTGGTAGGTACCTACTTAAAGTGTTGGTAGGTAGGAAGGTGGAAGGACATGTAAGTAGATAAATAGATGGGGGGGTGGGTGCATGTGTGGAGATGAGAGTAGCACATTTTAAATTTATAGGTGAGTAGGTAGATGGGGAAGAGTCTAGTTTTAATTTAAATATATAGCTGAGTAGGTCAAAGCGGGATAGTGTGTAGTAGGTGGGTGGCCGAGAAAGTTTCAAAAGCAAGAAAAACGAAACTAGGTGGGGGTGGGGAAAAAATAAAGTTGCAAAAAAAAACTGAGATTAGGGTTGAAAAAGGGCAAAAACACAAAGTCAACCTGAGATGGCATAGGAATAGAAAAGAGAATCCTATCTGTGCACCATCCATCCACATTGGTGCACTGGTGGGTGCTAGTTCACTTTGGTCAGCCATGCCTTGTCCTCAAAATCTTTAAGTAAGATGTCTAGGGAGCCTAAGGTAAAAGGCTTAAGTAAATCAACTTATTAGGTGACATAAGGAAGGCTTGGTAACCTAGTGTACAAAGTCTAGGTAAACTACAATAAAAAGCTTGCCATTTCTACCAATATGGAAGACAAGACATACCAATATAGAATTTGCATTGTCCCTTAGCCAATTCTATTACGAGGATTGGAGAGAGGAAGAGTTGTTCAAACTATGGGGAACCAAAGCTGAAAATGCAATACTTTTAGCCTCTCAACCTCACAAGTTGGTGACCCAAGGAGACATAGAGCTTTGCTCCATCTATTGAATTTTGACAAAATTCAATTAGTGCCAGCAGCTTGTATATGGGCTCAACTTGTAGACCAACAACTTGTGGACCAATTCTATGAAGATGACATTCTTCAACATAAAAGCATCCAAGGGTTTATTCAAATTTTGAAACATCAATGGAAAACCTTTAAGGATTCTAAGTTCAATCGTCTAACTAAAGCCTTGAAGTTGTTTAAATATTTCAATGGTCATTATCCCTGCATTGAAGCCTTGAAGTTGGTAAAGTATAGAACATTTGCAGAGAAGTTTGCAAATGATGAAGATTTTATGCAGATTTTGACAGATATAATTATACATAAGTTTGGTCGTGATGTCCTTAACTTTTTATTCACATGGAGCCAACATAAGAATGTTAGAAATATTTTCTACCAAAATTACACCAAAATTTCCATGAAAAATATTCTTAAACGAATTTCTTCAATGTTGAACCAAGAAACAAAGTTGTTCCAAACTATGGACTTCAGTTTCAGAAAGAATGATTATCACAAGTTAGACATATCATTACAATATGAGGACTTGGCAATGCGAATTATTGACGAAGGCAGTGATGACATTGTTTCAATCTTTTGTCGTTTGTTTACACACACAAATTTGATGACAAAGATATATTATGATATGGGTACAAAACTATTATTTGAGCTGTCAAGCTACAGGGTGTAGCTGCCCTACTCAGACCCAGTGAATGAATGCCATGTCAACAAATTTTATCAGAACCCTTAACAATGATACTTGCCGAGGAGAAGCAGGCTGTGAAATGAAGTCTAGTTTATATGTTGAACAAGGCTACTTTCTCCAACATGCTATGAGGAGGAATATGTCTTAGAATGCAATAGCAGAAGGTATGGCTGTTCCATGATTTCCAGACTTGTGTGAATGAATCTTGACACACAAGATACATGCAACAAATTCAGTCCCCAGATTGACACACAAGATACATGCAAAACAAAACAAGTTCCATCCCCAGTATGTTCCATTTGACACACACATATATATAACTGTACAATAATCTACCAAATGCTACCATCACAAGTCGGAATTCCATCCCAACATCAATTGGGTGAGACTCTTTACAAAACCCCCACTTGAGGAAGTATTGAACCAATCCTCTGGACTGATAGTACACCAAGTTGTAATCAGTGAAGGTCTGCTACTGATTTGTAAACATATCAGCCTGGTCTTCCTGGTATTGATATTTTTTAAATTTTCCACACTAATCCTGCTATTGGTCCCTTTTAAAAACTTTCCGATTGGGTGGCAGGTATGAAGCAGGTATGTACCTGATATTGAAAAGTTGATATAAAACTTACACAAGGTTGGTATTCCCTGAGGTCCCTACCAAGTTGGTACTGGTACAAGGCTGGTGTTACCTCAGGTCCCAACCAAGCTGGTATTGGTACAAGGCTGGTATTATCTAAAGTCAGATGAGCCTACAGGGGTCCTTTGATATTGGTGCATAAAACAAGTCTATATACCAAGCACATGCCTATATATCATACCAGCACTGGTTGTAACAGAGCTCGAAATAAGCTTCAAGTAACTAGGCAATTGAGCAGCAATACCGGACAAGACTGGTTTGAACCTAGGACTCGTACCAACTCTCCACCATAGCCTCCCTCCTGCAACCATTTACAACATCATGAGATGCATTATTGTACTTTAAAAATTTCGTCCAGAAGATTAGGCAAACCCTCCTGTCAGTGCCTGAATCCTAAGTCACCTATTCTTCAAAGTCAAGCACCCATAACATGGTACAGACTGAAGCACCTACAAGACTACAAAATCAACACCCTACAAGGTCTAGTGGAAGAGAACTAGAAGAGAGCAGGGCTTTTTTTTTCCCCACATTACTGAAGTAAGTCCACTGCAGAGGATCCTCAGCATTAATTAGCATGAAATGGGTGCTGTCCTAGGTCCGCTGGATGGATCGGTCTGAAGTCTGAACTCATTGCTTGAAACCACTATTGATTAGTGAATGCTGTGATTATGGGTGGATGAGTTTTGTTGAGTGAAACGAAGGACAAAGTATGGATGAAATGCAACTAAATGAAACATCATTTGCCAAATGAATAAAAAACCACAAGATGAGATGAGTTCTAGATAAATATGACCCCTTCGATGGGACCTGAGGGAACACCAGCCTTGTACCAGTACCAACTTGGTAGGGACCTCAGGGAATACCAACCTTGTGTAAGTTTTATATCAACTGTTCAATATCAGGTACATACCTGCTTCATACCTGCCACCCAATCGGAAAGTTTTTAAAAGGGACCAATAGCAGGATTAGTGTGGAAATTTTAAAAAGTATCAACACCAGGAGGACCAGGCTGATATGTTTACAAATCAGTAGCAGACCATCACTGGTTACAACTTGGTGTACTATCAGTCCAGAGGATTGGTTCCATACTTCCCCAAGTGGGGGTTTTGTAAAGAGTCTCACCCAATTGATGTTGGGATGGAATTCCGACTTGTGATGGTAGCATTTGGTAGATTATTGTACAGTTATATATA
>Ga0209611_10004295_pt1 | contig 24444 bp, 10 predicted proteins | sample S1TSphgellanicum_3_FD_187693 | JGI IMG/M metagenome (GOLD analysis project Ga0209611, IMG submission 187693) | Host-associated microbial communities from peat moss isolated from Minnesota, USA - S1T2_Fc - Sphagnum magellanicum MG (SPAdes) (version 2) | ecosystem: Host-associated > Plants > Peat...
TGCCAATTTAGAATATTGGTCTCACCTGGTTATCAGATGCTGAAAGAAGCAGAGTAGGCACTTGAACGTGGATCCAGTTGCTCAGCCTCAAATCTGTACTGCCTCTGTTATATTTGCTTCAGAGACCATCATTGGCAACTGGACTCTCTCTTGCACTAGATCTCTGCAAGAAAACAAGAGAAATGGGCTCCCCTATTTCAGTGGAGAATGGGACTTCTTTGCTCATCAACAGGCAGCAATGTATGCCTCTCTCCGAGAAGCCACTAGAGACTCAGGAAATATTGGAGACAGTGGAGCATAAGCTGTCTGATGAAGCAACTACCAGTTCAGATTCTCAAAATGTGAATGGATTCTCTCTTGGACTAGATCTCTGCAAGAAAACAAGAGAAATATGCTCCCCAATATCAGTGGAGAATGGAGCTTCTTTGCTCATCAACAGGCAGCAATGTAAGCTTCTCTCCAAGAAGCTATTAGAGACTCAGGAAATGCTGGAGAAAGTGGAGCATAAGCTGTCTGATGAAGGAATTACAACTTCAGAATCTCCAGATATCTCTCAACTAGCTCATGAACTTGTCCATGTTCTAAAGACAGCTCACAAGACAGTTGTGAAGGACTGCATCTGCAATGGCAAATGGATCGAATCAGCTCTCCGGCAAGGTGGAGACTCAAAGGAAGCTTTTGGTGAAATTCTGTATGACCTACAGTGGTACACATTTTTAATGCGTACTTTCTTTAAGTTGCCATTTCCAGACTGCTCGACTCTTCCCAGCTGGCATCTGCAACCAGCAGATTGTGACAGGAAGCTGATTGAAGCAGACGACAACATGCTATTGACAGCTGCCAGGCAGGATCAGGAGGAACTCAAGGTTCTCCTGAATGACTTGAAGGGGAACCATGCTTGTGATGGGAAACGTTGTACTGGAAACGATATAAGTATGCAATGTCTTGCAACACAATTGCTGAACAAGCTGAAGTTCCAGAATGAGTTCCAAGCTTTGCCAGCAACGAAAAAGATGGAATACCATGAACAGCTGCATGAAGTCGACAACAACAAGTTGAGTCAATGGCCTCTTGTCCTGTTGGTACCTATGCAGGATCTACCCAAAGGTAATCTGTTAGGTGAAGGTTCCTGTGGGAGAGTACATGAAACAAATTGGCTCGGAGAGACATATGCCATGAAGATGCCTAAATATGGGAATATGGAGGTTTGCAAGCAAGAAATTGCAGCTCTTGCAGGTCTGCAGCACCCTCACATTATGTGTCTTGTTTGCTGTGCTGAAGAGGAAATGAAGTGCTTATACGTAATGGAACGTATGGATAAGTCACTCTTCGAAATCTTGGAGGATGGCCCACTTCCCCTTATCCGAAGCTTGGATCTCATGCTGCAGATAGCAGAAGGAATGAATTACCTTCACAGCATGGACCTAGTGCATCGTGATCTGAAGCCAGGTAACATTCTTGTGAAGTGTGATAAGCCTGGCTCTCAATGTTCAATTCTAGCTCCAGAGCCCTTCTGGATTGCCAAAATCTGTGACTTTGGCAACACAAAAGCAAAAATGGAAAGTGCTGTATACAATGAGCAGACAATAAACATTGGCACAACCATGTTTATGGCACCTGAGCTGTACAAACTGGAACCTGGTGAGAAGGAGCCTGAGATATTCCACCCCAAGAAAATAGATGTGTACAGTTTTGGACTTCTGTGCCTTGCAGTGCTGATTGGGGAGCCTACTCCCTTCCCCTATACAGAATTAATCCCTTCAGAGACCTTCAAAGATAGGGTGCGAAAGGGGAAGAGACCAAAGTTGCCACCAAATTGCCCAGATCACCTGTCCTCTCTTGTCCAACAATGTTGGGATGCGAACCCTGTCGAGCGGCCAAATTTCCATGACATTTGCACAACACTGAGGTACATCAAAGGCTTACAGCTTCTTACAGGTATGATAATCTCCCAACTGCACACTGTACAAATTTTTAAAAAGTATTCAGTATTATTGGTGACTGTTACCCACATTATGATTCCCACACAAACATGGAGTATGAAGGCTTGATGATGGACTCTTCCGAGCTCTTATAACTGCATGTTGGGTTACATTTTGCACAACAATTAATGCAGTTTTATTTTACACAGCTTGCCTTCCAGGTTAATTACACTGGGGTGCCTTCCCAATTTCCCCAATTTTTTCTATGACTGGTCAATTGCAGTGGTCCATCCACACAAAAGTCTGGAACACTTGTCCATTGTCTGCAGATGGACTTGGAGAAATACTACCAGTGTTCCCACATGTCCTTTCACTAATTTTAGAATAGATTCATAGACATGATGAATTTTAGTCTGTGGAAACTTTAGGACTGGCAAAATGGGGGATGCTCAACACATGAGAAGACACCAGGCCATCTTCTACATCCTCTTAGTCTAGGGATATCACTTTATAGGTCTTGGGGTTATATTGAATCCAGTTTTGATTGCATCTTCACCTATGAACCACATTCTAGTACCTATGGGTCCTGAGTGTTTCACCTTCTTTACATAATTATGGCAAACCCTTTAATGAAAAAAAATTTAAGGACAAGAAGCATTTTTGCATCCCTCTAAGGAGTGAAGAAGAGGAGAAAGGTGAAGAGTATAATCAAAACTCAGCTAGGAAAGAAAAGCAACTAAGGATGAAGAAGTGGGAAGAGAAAAAGGAATGCAGCAAGCTTGGTTATCTTTTGGAAATCGTTATGACTATGCTCAACTTGTTCCTAAAGTGTGGTTCTGTAGTTCCATGAAGTTGTAGGAAATCCTACCACTGTGCACTTTGGTGATTTGTGATTGCAGGGGAAGATAGGCCATCACTGAATGATATTGTCAAAGTGCCCCGAAGGCAAGCATCCAACTTCTTTCTCAATCTCTGTCTTATTCCTAACATGTAGCATCAGAGCTCAGACATAGAAACCTTGTCCATGTACCCACTGTGATCCTCTCTTCATGTGCATAAATGCTTTTGGGTGAGCAGTATGAAGTGGTAAGAAGTCAAGATAGAATAGGATGCTATGTAGTCATATCTGTCTTGTAACATCCTTACTGCAGTTTATTGATGAGCTTGTTAACTGTTCTTGTTGTGATTTGCAGTAACAGGATGGCGAAATCTTCTTCCAGTCAAGTACTAGAAGAAGAGCAGGGCACATCCACGTCACAAGGTGTTGTTCCTGTGAAGACTATGGGTGATAGCTTTATCCTTGGATATCATTCTTACTTGTCTCCACCTATTTGTATTGTGTGATAGTGTGTTCGGATGCAGTTGTTGGAAATCTTAACCCCCGTCCACTTTTGTGATGTGGGATTCCAGGGGAAGGGATGTCTACACGAGATGATAATGTTGTAACGGAGCCAAGGCAAGCATCCAACTTCTTCTTTTAATTTGTCTTATCCGAAATTTAGTGTTGGAGAGCTCAGACATAGAAACCTTGTCAAGCCATAAGAGGATGCTATGCAGTCATAACTGTCTTTACTGAAGCTTGTTGATGAGCTTGTCACATTGTGATTGTCCTTGTTGTGATTTACAATAACAGGACAGTGACATCTTCTTCCAGTCAAGTACTAGTAGAAGAGCAGGGCACATCCACGTCACAAGGTGTTGTTCCTCCCAAGACCATGGGTGATAGCTTTGTCCTTGAATATCATTCTTACTTGTGTCCACTTATTTGTATTGTGTGATAGTGTGATCAGATGCGGTTGTTGGAAATCATAACCCCTACCTGCTTTTGGTGATGTGTGAATCCAGGGGGAGGGATGTCTACACCAAATGATAATGTTGTAAGTGAGCCAAGGCAAGCATCCAACTTCTTCTTTTAATTTGTCTTATCCGAAATTTAGTGTTGGAGAGCTCAGACATAGAAACCTTGTCAAGACATAAGAGGATGCTATGCAGTCATAACCGTCTTTACTGAAGCTTGTTGATGAGCTTGTCACATTGTGATTGTCCTTGTTGTGATTTACAATAACAGGACAGTGACATCTTCTTCCAGTCAAGTACTAGTAGAAGAGCAGGGCACATCCACGTCACAAGGTGTTGTTCCTCCCAAGACCATGGGTGATAGCTTTGTCCTTGAATATCATTCTTACTTGTGTCCACTTATTTGTATTGTGTGATAGTGTGATCAGATGCGGTTGTTGGAAATCATAACCCCTACCCGCTTTTGGTGTTGCGTGAATCCAGGGGGAGGGATGTCTACACCAAATGATAATGTTGTAAGGGAGCCAAGGCAAGCATCCAACTTCTTGTTTTAATCTGTTTGATCCCTAAAATCTAGTGTCAAAGACATAAAAACCTTGTGAAGATATAAGAGGATATTCTGAAGTCATACATGTCTTTATTGAAGCTTGTTGATGGGCTTGTCACTTTGTGATTGTTCTTATTGTGATTTGCAGTAACAGGAAGGAGACACCTTCCAATCAAGTACTAATAAAAGAGGAGAGCACATCTAGGTCACAAGCTACTGTTCCTTCCAATGTAGCCCTAAATTAGGCTTTTTTCATGTTTGAAGTATGATGGGTTAGGTCACATCAATTTTCGGGATTGGAGGTTTGAGGGCTGATTGATGATTAGATGTGTAGGGGTTTAGGGTTTAGCTTTTCAGTGACATTTTTGGGCAAGGTGAAAGGAGAAGTCATATCTATTTTCAGATTGTGGACAAGCTTGGTTAAGGTCACATTGAAGTATTTATTAGTATGACAGAAAAAGTTGTAAGATAACTTTTTTGTTGAATTTGGTGTGATACAGTTGTCTTTGCTGTTGTTGGAGATGAAGCTTGCGGTGGACGATAAGGCTGCTTTGATGGAGAGGTATCACAGTGGACGAGAGGAGAATATGGGATATAGCATAAGAGGAGATTGGAGGATGAATGATAGGAAGGGTGTGTTTTGTTGGATGCACAACAGGCATGCTAGAGCTACTTGAAATCTCTCTCTTTCTTTTGGTTTTGTGTAGGAGAATGCTCATGAGATGAATGCTCATGGCATGTTTCCAATTCTATCAAAATTCTCCAAATTGATTTTGCTACACATGGAGAATTACGGCAAAGTGCAAGATTAGATGCTTAGATGTCTCAAGGTAGAGGTACATGTGGAAGTGATGATAATCTCTAGGAAGTTATAAGCTAGTTTGTGGTTTTCCTTATCTCAAGTTTGGTATACTTCAAAATTTGTTTTATGTTTTTTAGAGTTGAGTTGTTGAATGATGGAAAGTGAGACTTGTGTTTCCGAGAACTCTGAGGGAAGCTTGAATCCAATATGTTGTTGATGTAGCACTCACTTCACAGAGGAATTATTTCTTTGAAATTGTAGTGAGGTTACTTGGAACCTTTCTTTTTGTCAAAACTTCCAGGGCAATGGGATTGGACTTGGATACTATCTCTCTATCTATCTTTTGTGTGTGGGATTATTAGTGGAGTAGGTCTGTGTGTCAATGCATGCATGATGTTGGAGAAGGTGAAGAGGAATTTCTCAAATGTTGTTGGACTACAAATTGAAATCTTTCAATTATAATATCCTAGTATACTGTATGGTGGGAATTGATGTTCAAAGGAAACCACAAAAGAGACCCTAATAGGTCAAGGGAGGAACATGAAGCTATCTAATCCAAACATGTGCCTAAAGACTTGCCTAGATTGTGAAGGTTGTATGGTCTGATGGATTGTCTACAATGTTCATGACAAGTACTTGTGACACAGTAAACATTTGTTTTGAGGCTTATTTCTAGGAAAATGTTATTTACAGATTTTTGGACTTTACTCCATTTCTTTTTGGTATCTTTTTTGTATTGAAGTCTCAGTTTGATTTTGTGGATTAGGTTTGTAAAAAATGGATACTGATGTTTCATATTGGTAACATGGAAGAGAGGAATTAAACTCTCTTAGGAGCCACGTCCCATGAGATAGAGAAAAGCTTGCAAGATGAATAGAATTGGAGATGAACATACAAATTGTGAAATCATGAATGTCAAAAGGACAACCATAGTATTTTACTAGACCAAGTTTGGAAGAAACCCTCTTCGTATTGTTGATTTATGGATAGAAGTAGTTGGTTTTGATCCAAGAATTGCATGAGCTAATGATCTTATGATTTAGGTTTTCAAATGAAGGTGGCCAGTTGGTTGATGACATTACAAGATGGTTGGAAGTGGGTACTCCTATGCGCAAGTAATTATGCACATTTTTATTTCACATTTCAATGGCCCCATGCGTTGACTATAACAAGAATGCGTTATCCATGAAAACCATAAGGCTATACATAGGATAGAAAATGTTTGGATTTTAATGGTTAACGATTGTTTGAAGATGGAGCACATATTCATAAACCAAACTAAAGATAGACTACATGAAAGAGACAAGGGTGTGAAAGTTGAATTCACTAAACAAGGAGCACAATTTGTTTGTTGGAAATTGTGAAAAACTAGAAAAGGCAAAGTGAATTGGGGATGTATAGGGTGTAGTGACATTCATTTCAATCTACATGTGGATGACAACCATTTGAAGGTTGTTAAATTGAAAGAGGAAGGAGGCGAAGCAAATCTCAAAGTACTATGAAGGTGGAAAGAATGCAAAACTGAAACAAGGGGATGGACAATAGAGTTGGAAGCAAGTACAATGTAGATAATTTTCTTAACCTTTATCATAGGAATAAGCCAATCAGATGGTGTTTTATGTTGAAACTTTAATGGATGCATTGTGCATGTCACATATAGGTTTTTTTTTCAACAATATACATTATCACACACATGTCGGTTCTTTTTTTAAAAACACAATAGTTGGTGGTGAATAACATGTAGTGGTGTAAAGGAACCATGTAGCAAATGTGTGGTGATTGAAATTTTAAAATTACTATTAAGAATGGATGTTGATGGTGAGGAACATGGATTAAAGGAAATGGGATTTGAAAAAAATGTCGGGCAACAATAATATGGGGAGGGGCGACAGGAGGTTATTGTTACAAAAGTTGAATGCCTTGATGCAAAACTACAAAGGGGTCCAATACACGATGATTCCAATGAGGAAAGGAAACATGAATAATGGAGTTTTTGGTTTGTAATGATTTGGGCCTAAGTCATTAACATTTCTACAAGATATGGTTATCATGAATTAAGTAAATATAATCAATTTTGGATTTATTTAAGAAATAGGGCCATATGAACATCTACATAAACAAGCATGAAAATGCGCATTGTGTGCTAAATTTGACCATGACTGTGCTATTGGCATTATATTCAGTTGATTTTGTCAAAGTAAACCTTCCTTTGTGCATTCATGTTTGCTTGACTTCTTAATGTTTAAAACATTTACTTAAATAATGAATATTGCTATAAATACTCCTTTGCTAATTACACACATCAGTTTCAACAAGTGTCCAAATGCCATGATTAGACCATGAAAAAAAGTAAACAATGGAATGCACGGACAAAAAATTTCCACTTGAACAACTTTGGCTTATTTTTCCATTAGTCAATTCCACTTTAGATTCACTAAAAGAATTCTTAAATTTATGGCCCCATTTATGGTTGATTTTATAATCATACCAGACAAATTATATGATTAATGGGCCCTTAATCATGTGGATTGAATAATTGTTTACAACAAAATGTCATTGAATGTTTGACATAACATTTTTCATCATGTAGTGATAAACATGACAATTGTCAAGTTATATAAGACAAATCATATATATTTTTGAAATGTCACGATAATAAATGACTAAAATATGATTGGTAAATAGTGGACGATTTGAATAATTGAATTTATACCTAGATTAAACTCATTTTTTGGATTATTATTAAAATAATGTAATGTGAAAGGAGGTTGTCTAACTAGTGTGCAATTTTGATCTAATCCTGGATTTCAAGCATAATTGCATCAACCGACTTGTTGTGACGGCGCCCCATCATTGTTGCATGGAAATGCATGGTTGCCTTATTTTCTGAGCTGTGTGGTGTGTGTAAAATTGGGCACGGCGGCTGGCATTGATGGAGCTCGAATTATGAAGGTGACAAGGCTGAGGACGGAGCGAGGAGAATGGAACGGCATTGGAAAATTGGAAGAAGCTTCTGGAGGAAGCCAACAGAGAACTCGAAGAAAAGATCAGAAGTCTGTTTTTGGAGGAGCAGTGAAGATTGTGCAAGGAAGAGAGAGAGAACCGAGAGAGGTGGGGGAGTGATTGGCAATAAGGACGTTTTTGTTTTAGGGAGGAGAATAGCAGAGAATGTGGTAAGAGCGAGAAGAGTGAGTAGCTCGGTAGCAAGGAGTCTTGGCCAGGATTGTGAGTTTCCGCTACGTCTGATGTGTGGTCTAGCTCATTGTTGTAGGAGGACATAGAGAGAGAGAGAGAGGAAGAATTGGAGGGACAATCAGCACCTCCTGTTTTTGTAAGAAATTATGTTCGAAGGCAGTGCTTGCGCTCTCGGACTATGTATACAATCCATGAATGATGTCTGAGTATTTTTCCCTCAGTGGCATCTGTGTGTAATGTATGACCAGAGCTGTGTGTGTTGTGTCGGGTGATGCGTTGCTGGGTTTGTCAGTCTTCAAATTGCAAGTAGATTGGTGAGCGATGGCAAGAAGATAGTCCAAGTCAGGAAAGGTGAGGTGTCTATGGATCTGAGGTGGATTGATAGAGTGTGAGAACCAGGGTCCGTGGGAGATCGCGTCAATTCTGCAGGTTTTCTGGATCCTCCTTTTTTGTTACAATAATTTTTAATAGACAAGTGGGTAGGTAATAATGTTAAATAAGTTGAAAAAAACAAGTAAGCAAGTGGTAGCCTAACCTACCTAACCTAACATACCTTAATATGGACTACCTACTCTACCCTTCTAAGAATGCACATACATTACAAGTATTAAACTTACATCTACTACAATTTTAAAGATTTTGGCATCTTTTAGCATTTTTTTTTGTTCATAATTTTTTTATTTTATAAGTTTTGAAGTTTTTAAAGTTTTTTTAAATCTTTGTACAATTCAAACTTTAGGGGTGTGAAAATTTAGCCAAAATGATGTTTATTCATGCTTATTCAAAATTCAAAAAAAAAAACAAAAACTAATAAAAGGGAAAATTTTCCAAATATTTAGGTTGGTTCTATTGTATATTTAAATTTGACATATAATAATATTTGGTTCCCAATGATGATTGTTAATATTTTTCATCCTCCTATGAGTGATCATCACTTTGGCTAAATCTTCAACTTTCTAAATTTTCAAATTGTGCAAGCAATAAAAAGGACTTTTAAAATTCTAAAAATTATAAAAGAAAGAATTATAAACAAGAAAATATGTTAAAAGATGCCAAAGATTGTTAAAACCCATTCCTAAAATCTAAGATTGTAATAGATGTAAATGTTCAAATCTTCCTATTCACAATTTATGAAGTATTTTTCAAATACATCAAGTATGTATAACAAAATGTGGCGAAAAATCAAAAAATAAAAATGAAATTCCAAAAAGTTAGGTGTTAAATGCTAATATTCTAACATTGGTTTATTATTTAATTATGTAGTTCAACATAATATTATTCAAATATCAAGATCTATAATATTAACCAATTGTAAAAATCAAAGAATAAACCCAAACAAAAATCCATATATGCAACAATATAATATATGTAATAATCTGAAAACTAAATTTAAACTGTAATGTATTGAAAACCAAAAATAAATAAAAATGCAATGAAATACACATGTTCTTAACCATCAAAATCCTCCTTTAGTTCCTTTCATGAGCTTGTCTTCATCCTAAAAAAACTATTCAATGTTTTCATGGTCACCAATTCAAAATTTTACCCATAAGTCCTTTCTAATTTCTTGCCATGAACATGAATTCAAATTCTCAACCAATCTTAATCACTCAACCTTAGGTTGCCATTCTGTTGTACAATAACACTTTCTCTTGTCCAATGATAAGAATATAGTTTTATCCACTTTGTCTCATGGTGATAGGACAATTCTACCCTTAACATTAGGAGTCCATTTCTTTCAAAAAACACCCATTATATCATTAGTGCCTCCATTTGTTTTTTATTAGATTAATTTACACCACAATTTTTTTCTTTTTTCTTTTTTTATGTTTCTCATTAGTTGTAAAAAAATGCATTAAATGAAAACAATAGATGTTAAACAAGAACAACAAAGTTAAAACCAACAAGCAATAGTTGAAAGGTTTAAGGAGTGTGGTAGGCTACAAGTTGTAGCATTATTTGGTAGGAGGTGTAATGCAATAAAAATGGGTCCAAGCATGGTAAATTAAACCAAAAAGTATGTCCCCCTAAAATCCCTTTTAAACATATGACAATTTTCTACAAAAACACAAGAAGGTAGATTGAAAGCTTTTTTATCTTTCATTTTGAAAACTTCTATGCCTCCATCAAGTTTATGGTAAGTTGGGTATAAAATTTGAAAAAAATTAATATATTGAAAGTAGGTAACAAATAGGTTTGAAATTGATTATTAAATATTTTTTTCAAACCAACTTATACCCTACAAGCTAAATATATTTTTATTAGAAAGTGAAAAATATGAAAAGGCACAAGTACACTTTAAGGCCCCATTAATTCAAAAAAAAATTAAATGTCATATTTCATTTACTTATAACACACTGAAACGTTATAAATTAACTATGAACTGTGCTTCAATTTCCACATGAATATATTTAAATCTACTTTAAACATGTAGTCTTTAGTTAGAATTTTAACAAAGTTTTTTTTTAAATCATATTAATCCTTGAAATAAATAATATTTTTATGTTGAATATATCAAAGCATATTTGATGGCTACTTTTCATTTATGTTGCAAGGTACATTTGTGGTTTAATTTACCATGCTTGGACCCAAATATAATATGCAACATGAATTATGTTTGAGATAATAATTGTTAATGGTTTAGCTTGAAACCTTTTCATGAACATTGATGGGGATGTTGTGGGTATAAATCTCTTAAGTGATGACAAAAGTTACATTATCAAAAGATAGTTGTGTGGGGGGGTCAAGAAACCAACCATTATTTTTTAATGCTTTCTCTATCCTTATGAAATCCTATGGGATTTTTTGAGCCTCCCCCTTAGTGGCCGCCTTAAGGTAAAAGGTTGTTTCAATCACATTTTATTAAATTTTTAATCCAATTGAATTTCATTAATGCACATAAAAAATCCTAGTTCCATGCAATCAAGGGGTGAACTATTATAAGCATAACCATTCTAACCATTTTATTTGGCTTCTCTGTCTTTTTCTTTTTTTCACTTAATATTTTATGTTTTATTCCCATGCAAAGTTTAATGGTTTGGTTTATAATTGTTTCCTTCCTACTTTTCTTTTCCTTCTTCTATTTTTTTGTTTATCACCCTAAATGCCCCAGGGAATGAACTTGGCATTTGATGTTGATCAAGTGTTTTTCTACTATTTATAAACTTTGAAATAACTTTTGTTGATTATGTTAAACTTTTATTATGAATTATTTGATCAAACAAATTTGATTATCATCACCTTGTGAGTCAAATCCCCACACATTTAGATGCAAGAACATTAGTTGTCTCAAAATTAATTATATGTTTGAATTTTTTTTTGGAATTGAAATTAAATCACAAAACAAGTTTTTAAAAAGGACATTCTAATTATTTTTACAAAGGAATCTATGACCATGTGTCTTCCATCAAAGAGAGGTATTAATCTTATTATGGTTTTCTCAAATCATTTTATAGATTGTATATTTGGTTATATAATTTAATTGTTCAATGAATTTTGATTATTTTTTCAAATTGTTGGAATATTATTTATACTTAATTCAATATTCCCTTTTCTATGAAAATTCTGTGTAAAATGTCATATGTTGAATATTGTTGTTGTGGCTACAAATATCAATGTGCATGTGTCATGTGAAAACAACCATAAAAAAGGTTAATTATTTATAAGCTTCAATTGTGACAACTTGAAATCTTATCATTCTTACCATTGAAATTTAATGGTTGGAAGTCATGATCTATGTATTAACACACCCCCAAACTCCTTGATGGATTCAATTGCGATTCCAAAGTTGAAAACAACTAAAGGAAAGGAGTTGAGGCGCCCTCCTTGGCTCATAGCACTTTAGGGGTAAAAGGGTTTGCTAGAGTTCTGGGATGGGGATTAGGAAAAGTGATAAGCAAGTCAATTATTCACATGGACCTACACAAACCGAACAACAAGTTGGTCAGTGCATAGTTGGAACACTTTTGGTGCACGGACAAGTCACGTGAACACGAATTCACAAGATTCATCACGACCCAAACTTGGGGGAAACCACCACCTTCCCACTTATATTATTTTCTGTGCTTGGCCACGGGGCCAACACTCAAATGTCATTTTGGTCCGGGACTCCCAAGTTGGAGTTTTGAAATTCTCGAAATTTAAATTTTCACAACTTCGAAAGCTCATAACTTCTTCTTCAAACCTCTGATTGAGATGAAGTTTCAAACAAAGTTGTAGCCCTTGTCAAGGGTTTTCCAATGATATGTGGCACGCCACTTGCACGTAAATAAATCGGGGCGATTCTCAACTTTTAGTGGGTAGGAGTCAAATTGGCAATTTGACTCCCGCCTTTCTTTTGGGCATGACTTATGTTTTAACTCTCTAAATGGATCATGTGAGCTCATTTTAGACATCTACGTTCCAAGAGCTTTTTAATTATATAAGTAACTTTTCAATTCAATGAGTTTTAACCCTTACAATCGCCCTCTGAATATTCATGACTCCATTGGAACTCCAACTCCCAAAGTGGGAATTTACTTGGGAGTGTGGGGGTTCATTCCCTCCCATTCTCTACACTTCTAAGAGTATGAAATGTGATTCCCGTGCTTCACTCTTCGCATGCACTTTCACAAGCCCAAGGTTAAGGTTGCGACAAGTATGCTAAAAATTGATTTCCTCATTTACTCACATTTATAACATGTTTGTTTTTTATCAAGGCCAAATTATGAGGTATATTTCAGTTGAATTTTACTTTTCAATTTATAACTTTTGAGGAACATATTAATTAACAAATTCCTCAATTTCAATCATCTTTTGTTCTAATTATTGATTTTTTTGCATCAAATTATACAAATTTTGTTGCTCTTGATTTGAATGTACTCTTTTCAATTCTATTTTTTTTCTTCCATCTTCATCAAATTTTCATATTGATATGGAGCTTATTATTGCAAAATAAAAACTTGATTTTGATGGCTATAAATTTAATCCAAAAATAATTAATTAAATTTTTTTTGGAATTACAAAAGCTAAATTTTGATTATTTAGAATTTGGATACTTAAATTGTTATTTCTCTAAAATTTGAATGGTTAAATCTTTTTTTGGGGGGGAATTTAAATAGTTAAGTGTTGAATTTCAAAAAAATGTAAAATTTTAGTTATTCAAAAACATTGTAAGAAATACATATACATTTTGGATTTACAATATTTTTTAAAGTTTTGACAGTAATGAGGGTATATCCACAATATTTATAAAATCTTTCAATATCAGTTCTTTGTAAACATTAGTTTAAAACCCTAGCTTTTAGTCCCAATTTTGAATGTCAAACATTAAACCCTTTATTTTAAACATTAAATGCTACACCCTAACCTATCATTTTAAATCATAAACCAAAACTATAAACTATATATCCATCCATATATAATATAAAAATGGTTGGTATGCAATATAATATGTTTGCATCATTTAATGATTTTTTGTATTCTTGTAACCTTCATTTAATTGCGTCACATAAAACATTTCAACTGCAAATCACAAAAATTATTGGAAAAAATGGAAATTTTTTTGATTGGACATTTTATGGTAACATCATTTTGAACATAACACAAAGCCATTTTAATTTGACCTATTTTGCAAAAATTCGAAAAATCCTATAAACAAATAACATTAAGGAAATTACTTCATAAATTCGAATACTTTTCAACTTATATTGTTAACCTTTTTTTTTAAGTTGTTGAAATTTGTATCCAAAAAATTATAAGCTCTAGTTGGGTACATATACATAAACAAAAACTAAATGATAAATCATTAAAGACTTTTTAAATACAAGATAAACCAAATTTAGATAAGATTTTCAAATCATACTTAGGGTACTGTAATTTATTTGAAAGGCTTGCATATTTCATTAGATTATCTCGAAAGCTTACAAAATAACTTATTTGCTATGATAAAATAGCCCAGTCCTCTCACATTCTTTGTAAATTTTACATATGTAGAAAGATCATGAAATTCTTTCATGAAAACCTTGTACAACTTACATGTCAAAATGTAAACCTTCTAAATATAATATAATACCTTCAATATATTCATATAACAAAATTGATACACATTGATTTTATAACTTTTGCAAGATATTATGATCATAAAATGTCTTATATCTACACATTATTCAAAAAACCAATTTGTTTTTTAACAAACTTACGATCTTTTTTTATTATATAATTTTAAAATCATGGTAGTGACCATGGTCATGACCTTTGATGGATTAAAGATTCACCTCTATATGAAATTAATACAAATAAAAAGAATAATAAAACTGTGGATAAATACATCTCATGTGATGTTTTATTATTATCAATTATGTTACAAAATGTATAACAATATCGACACACTCAAAAAAAACATTTAAAAAAAATGTTGCTTGTATGTTTATACATTCCATTAGCCATTACTTCCCATGAGAATGACCAAAATATTACATCAATTGGAATAATGTTTTTTTAAAAGAAAAATTATTTGCAACAACAAACAACATTTTCAAAAAATTCTTTAACAATTCCAAAACAATGAAAAAAAATACATTCTTTGAATTTTAAAAACTTCCACATTTTAACAACCATCCATACATACTCAATTTAAAGAAAAAGTTAATGACGCCACACATTTCCTTGAAACAAACAACATCAAATATTACAATTTATGCATTTAACATACATGTTGTTCCTTTATGATTTGCAAATATAAATATCCAAATTGTTTTAAATTCATACATGATTGCATCACATTGCACATCATGCATGACTAAAACCAATAAATTTGTAACATTAGAATTGCATTCTATAATAAAAAAAATTATTCTAAAAAAAATTAATGCCAATGTTAAGATCTGAAAATTAAGTTATTGTTTTGAATGTTCAATAAATGTCCAACCAACTAATTTTTTATTTAGTTCTTAAAATTCCTTTACATCATTCATCATAAACATTAAAATTTATTAATACATCTTCATATTAAGATCATCCGTTTATATTAAAATCATAATCCTTACTAAATCAATTAGAACCTAATTTTATTAACATAATGTGTTCATCGATAATAGACAAACATTTAAATCAAAATATATATAATTAATATTTATCATTAACATAATTTGCTTCTTATTATAGTATCATAAATAAAAAGTTATCAAAATGTTGCAAACTAAGAATCATCAAGTTTGTCAATTATATTAAATATAAAAATATTGAAATTAATTATGGGAACAATTTTTTAAAATATTAATCATAATTAGACACAAATGTTACATAGCATGTTTGAATTTTCAAGCAGAAGTAATAATATTGAAAATTATATTTGAATCCAATTATAAAATACAAGAGATACATACAAATGAAGAGGATGATGTTATTAATTTAAAATCAAAATCTTCACATCCACCAAACATATGGAATGATGACGTTGATGATGACATTAGCGACATGCATATTTTAATTCATATTACAAACACATTAAATATTTATGAATTTAATTTGAAAAAAAGAATTCATCATTCAATCTTATAATGAATTAGATTAAAAAAGACAAACACTTGAAAATGATGGTTTCATAACATTGTGAGATTCTATGATAATGAATGAACCCAAATCATACTTTGTTCAGATGACTAAATGAAAGTCAAAGATTAATATTCAATGATGTCATGTATAAAAATAATGTATAATCATATTCCAATACATCTATTTTTGATAGGAAGTGCTAAAATTAGTAAAAGTTTCACTTTATGTTTAGAACATTGAGTACAAGTAATAAAACATATTCAAAAAACAAATTTTTGGTGGTCAAAATGTCACCATGTTAGGTGATTTACCAGACACCTCCCATAAAAGATTGTTGGATTTTTAAAATAAGTTTATGAAAATATTAATGATGGCACCAAAATTTTGAAAAAAAATGTTAAATGTCATGAATTGATTATGGTTATGTGACAAATTGATACACAATTTATAAAATTTTCAAAAAAAACTTTGTACATGCATGCAAACTTTTAAAAACATTCAATATCTTAATTCAAATTGGTGTTAATAAATATCAAAATGCATTAACTCTACCACACATAAAAATATTTGAGTGCAAAATCACAATAAAATTATACTTAATAAAACAATTAGCCCAACATTCAATTTTGAAGCGACAAACATTCACCAATAATCATGCCCAACATCATATAAAATTTTAAATGACCCAAGCAAAATTATAGGTTTGTATCTTACAATGCATATCAAACAAACTATTTTAGTTGAATTATGTGTTGAAAAATATGCAAGATTTCATACCCTTGTTAATAAAGATGATGCACTACAACAAAAGGTGTCCATGTGCATTAAGTGATTTCACTAGATTATGAATGAATTGACTAGTTATAGTGAACATGACCTAGTGGGGAAACAATGAATTAATTGGTGTAATGAACATGAATTAGTGAATTGCACCCTCATTTTGTAGTAGTGAAGATATATTGAAAACATCAACATCAATATGGTTTTATTATGTTTCCCAAATCCAAAAATAGGAATACTAGTTAGAGAAAACTCTATTCACTTTTATATAAAAACATATTCAACTAGATTGGACATCAATTGACCAAATTATCAAAGAGATAAAAATTGACAAAAATCCATTTCATATTATAACAATAATTCAATTTTCAATTCAATTAAAAAATAAGAACCATTCATCGATGACAAGGATTATCACCAGATGAATTAACTTTTGAACCTATTAATGTTTAAAATATGATTATCATACAAAAAAATTTCTTGCATTTAAAAAAAGAGAGGACTATATATATTAATTCCATTTCAACATCACAACTTTCACATTGATCAATGTTTCATTGAAGAAATAAAAAGATTAAAAACATTCACAAATTGGACACCTTTTGTTCTTCGATTGAAAAACTTTTATCATTCACATGTTATTATGCAAGCCCTTAATACAAATTCTTCATGATAACATTATCAAGTTATAAATCATACTCACAACCTATAAATATCATGCGATTTACAAAAACGACATAAACATTTTCTTTAATAAATCAAAATGCTTTTAAATTTCAATTTATGGTTGCAATGATTTGATAATGATGTACAACACACAAATTTTTTACATTTTTACAACACATGTAATGGATTTGAATATATATCAACTACATTTAACATAAAAACATATGTGTTTCATAAAAGGCATTTTGGTTTGACTTCTAAATTCTTCAACACACTAAAAGCCGAAGTTCAAAAATCCCCAAATGATTGCCCACTCATTATTTTAGGAAATTTTAATATTGACATATTAGATGACATTAATCATAAGAATAATAAACAAAAATTAATAGAATTTATGAATTGTAAATCAAAATCTCAATTTAAAAATAACAAAACAAATTTTGTTCTTTTTTTTTACAACAAATTTGGAAACCAAATTGGAGATTTTTGTTTCTAGTGTAGATCTTATTATTTTTTCTAAATTTTGGAATTTTTTTATCAAATTTTAGTATCACAAAATTTGGGGGGGGGGAGGCACGAAACCATGGGTCAAATTCATGTTCATCATATGACTAGAAAAACCAAGGTCATTACGCTATCCAACAACACCATACAATTTCTAAGGAACCAACAAATATCAAATAATTGTTCTACAAATATATGCGAATGTCATGCAACAAAAATAATTCAGAATGTGTGATATTTTCACCATAACATATGCCACAAATATAACATTTCAAATTGAACAAAAAAATCTGGATAAATTTTACAAGAAATGTGATAACTATGTAAATAATAAATACATTTTTCTGTTTCCAAAATATTTGTGCTAAAACCTCAACATTTCTACTATCCAATTAACATCATCTATATGTAAAACCATTCACATAGTCGATCCAGGCTCATTGATGGCACAGAGCCCAAGTATAATAACAAACTAGTTGTGTTTGCCCTCTACATGTTGGGTAAAAGCTAAAATCATACATGCATGTCTACTATCTTAGGGCAATAATAAATTTTTATAATATAAAAAACAACAACAATATAAAAAAATCAATTAAATAAAAATTAATTTCATTATATTTTCATTACTGAATATTCATCAAAGTTTTATTGAAGTTTTAAAAATAACTTCAAATTAATCAAAAACATTTATATCTCAAAAAAGAATTTTATATTAAAATTTTAATTTATTTTAAAATTGATGTGTCTTATTAGTCAATTCTTGCATAATTTTTTCAAATCAATTTTTTAAGAATCTCATTTTAATAAGATTCAAAGAAATTGAAGCTAATTATTTGTGGGTTTATAGAATTTTTAAAAACATTTTAAAAATTTGTTGTATGAATTACTTTATACATTTCATAGCCATATGAAACCTCGTGATACAAAAAGGCAAGTGACAACCCCCAAAAATAAAATGATATAAAGATATGATTAAATCAGTTACCCAACATTCATATTTTGAGAAGAAACCAAACAAGTAGATGGGTAGACTTCAAAACAACCCATCAATTAGGCAGGCGCACCCAAAACCTACACAAGTGCGTCCATTAGCTTGGGTCAATAATAAAATGCTTAAGTGTTAGGAGCGCATGTTTGAATTTTGTTAATATCCGCTGGTCCCAGAATCAAAGAACCGCTGGTTGCGGTTAGTACAAAAACCACAAAGAACCGATGAGATTATGGAAGAACCAACAGTCATAAAAGGTGGGTAATTCAATTCGTTCAAGAAATTGACGACCAAGGATATGTATCAGAACCGGTTCCGTAATTTTAACGGAACCGGGGGTGGCGTTTAAAGCACGATACCCGTCCAACAGCAGTAAAAGGAAAGTCAACGTTCCGGCGTTCCACCCAAAAGACCTCTTTCCGCAACTGGACGGGGGAGATTAGGTGTGGCCTGATGAATCGAGGTACTGAGCACGTGATCGTCGTCGATATGTGAAAGATGAGAGAGTGTTGTGTAAAAGAGAGCGGTAGGCACGAGCAGAGGAACAACCCGTGCTTCTCGTGCCTCTCGTTGCTCGCTCTCGCGGTTTCGGTGTCTGGTTTATTGCCAGCTTTCGATGGAGAGATGGTGATCCTCTGCGTTCGTTACTGATGTACTTCGTTTACGAAGATCTGCACAAGTTCGGCTCCAAGCATTTTTTGCTGTAAGTTTCTCTTCCAACTTTCTTTCTAGACCTGTTTTGTTTGAGGTGCAAAGCTGTGCATGACTCTACTGCTTATATATGGTAGCCGCTACTCTGATTGTCGGTCCCTCTTACGAACGTATGCAACGCTGTTATCTTTAGTCCATCTTTTCTCTTCTTTTTTTTTTTCACTTTCGCAGAGCTCCATACAGGTGAGCCGCTGCTGTATGGACGCTTCTTCTACGTCTTGGTTCGGACCGGCTAAGGTGTCATTATCTTCTGACGAGTCCAGGGCCCGACGTGAATTTTTGTAGTCGACTTCTTCTTTCAGGTATAAAAATCCTGAACGTCTTCTCGCTTGAATATTTGCGTTTTCTTGTACTGACGACCTGCTTTATGTAATGAAGTTGGTTGGATAGTTTGTTTCGTGGTGTGAACTGATTAGTACTAATACGTTCCTTCCTGTTTGATTTTTCTTAGGGTTTAGGTCGTAGACTTACCACATGATCATGACTTTCGCATTTGCATGAGTTTCATAGAGGCTTCTCAAGATGTTAGAAGCTTTGATGATTGCTGTAGGGAAGGTGTCTTCTAGTAGCAGAAAGCAATGTATACATCTGATATCTTTCTTTGCCAGTGCTCCAGATTACCAAACGCCAATTCAAACAAAACTTAGAATCTAGACCTCTCCCAAAGGCATAGCAGAGAATTCAAGAACCATCCACATTCCAGGGGTATGATGGTGATGTAGGAGATGCACCTAGAGAGGACATACGCCATCAGCTTTTATTTTTACCCCCTGCAGTAACTGATAGATTAACAGCACTGGGCTGCTAATGTAGAATGGTTTCACCCAGGTTCCACCAGGTTTCACATTCTGAAGAAGAAGAGTAGGCATTTGAACTTGTGTATCTGGCTGCTCAGCTTAAAATCTGTGCTGCCTCTGCCATATTTTCGTGAGAATCCATCAATGGCGACTGGACTCTCTCTTGCACTAGATCTCTGCAAGAAAACAAGAGAAAAGTGCTCCCTTATCTCAGTGGACAATGAGACTTCTAACTGCATCAACAAACAACAATGTATGCTGCTCTCAAATAAGCTCTTTGAGATTCAGCAAACACTGGAAGCATTCCTGTCTAAGCTATCTGATAAAGAAATTTCCAGTTCAGGATCTCCAAATTTGGGTCCAGCAACCCAGGAACTTGTCCATGTGCTAAAGACAGCTCACAAGATAGTAGTCAAGGACTGCTTCTGCAATGACCAATGGATGGAATCAGCTCTCAGGCAAGGTGGAGATTTGAAGGAAAATTTTAGTGAAGTTATGTATGACCTACAGTGGTACATATTGTTACTACGTACCCTCTTCCAAGATCTCTGCATTCCCCCCGGACGGTTTCTTCAACCAGCAGATTGTGACAGGAAACTGACTGAAGCTGATGACAACACTCTATTGACAGCGGTGAAGCAGGATGAGGAGCATCTTAAGGTTCTTCTGAAGGACTTGAAGGGGGACCATTCTTGTCATGCAGAAAATTGTACCGGAAAGCATATAAGTATGCAATGTCTTGCAACACAATTGCTGAACAAGTTTGCATTCCGGGCTGAATTCCAAGCTTGGTCTGCAATGGAAAAGATGAAATACCATGAAGGGCTGCATGTTGTCAACAGCAACAAGTTGAATCAATGGCCTCTTGTTCTGTCGGTAGGCATGCAGGATCTACCCAAAGGTATTCTGCTAGGTGAAGGTTCCTATGGCAAAGTACATGAAACAGAGTGGCTCGGAGAGACATATGCCATGAAGACACCTAGATATGGGTTTATGGAGGTTTTCAAGCAAGAAATTGCAGCTGTTGCAGGTCTGCACCACCCTCACATTATGTGTCTTGTTTGCTGTGCTGAAGAAGAAACAAAGTGCTTATACGTAATGGAACGTATGGATATGTCACTAGCCCAAATGTTGGAGGAGGTTCCACTGTCCCTTGTCCGCTCTGTGGACCTTATGCTTCAGATTGCTGAAGGGATGGATTACCTTCATGGCATGGGCCTAGTACATCGTGATCTCAAACCAGAAAATATTCTTGTCAAAAAGTGTGATAATCCTCATGCTGAAAGTCCAGAACCCTTCTGGATTGCCAAGATCTCTGACTTTGGCAACACAAAAGTAAAAATGGAGAGTACTGCATATGGAGATCAGACAATAAAGATTGGCACAACCATGTTTATGGCACCTGAGATGTATGGACTGGAACCTGAAGAGAAGGAGCCTGAGATATGCTACCCAATGAAAGCAGATGTGTATAGTTTTGGCCTTGTTTGCCTTGCACTCCTGATTGGAGAGCCTACTCCCTTTCAAATCAGAGAGTTGATTCCTTTGCAAATGTTCAAAGATGAGGTGCGAAAGGGTAAGAGACCACAGCTGCCTGATTGCCCAGTTGACTTGTCCACTCTTATCCAACAATGTTGGGATGGGACCCCTGTCAATCGCCCCAATTTCCATGACATTTGCACAAAGCTGAGATACATCAAAGGTTTACTTCTTACAGGTATGATAATCTCAACACTGCACATTGTACATACCAACTAATTCAGTAATATTACGGGTGACTGTTAACCACACAATGATTCCCATGTGTGTATTACGGAGTAGAACGAGTTGATGACAGACTATTCCCAGCTCTTATCATTGCATGCTGGTTACATTTTGCACAAGAATTTGCCCTTTGAGCATAGACACCTGGTCTTCTGTTAGTTGAGTACTGGGGTGCCTTCCTAATTCCCAAGTTTACTGTGACCGGTCAACTGCACTGTTCCCTGCCACCCAAAGTTTAGAACCTCTCTCCTCCTCCAATATGTCTATAGATTCACTTGAAGAATGATAACAGTGTTCCCACCCCTCCCTGCACTAAATTTGAGAAAGGGTCCACAAACATGATGAGTGTTGGTCTATTGGGAACTTTGGGAATGTCAACATGGGGGATGCCCAATTGATGGGACCACTAAAAACCGGCATTTATATCCTCTAGTCTGAGGCATTGCTTTATAGGTCTTACTGAGCAGGGGACAACTGTGCATTCAAGTCAAGTCAGTTCTGATTGTGTCGTGACCTATGAACCAAATTTTAGTACCTATCAGTCCTGAGTGTTTCAGCTTCTTCTCATAGTTATGGCGAAACCTTTTATGAAAAATGGTGGAGGGACAAGAAGCACTTTTTCCCTCTAATGCATGAAGAGGAGGAGAAAGGGGCAGAATAAAATCAAAATTCAGGAAGGCATGAAAGCAACCAAGCATGAAGGAACTGGACAAAGAAGAAAATGCAGCAAGATTAACTGGAGCTTGTTTATCTTTAGAAAACCATTATGACTACTCCCAACTTGTTTGTGAAGTGTCATCCTGGTTTTAATGCAATTGTTGGAAATCTCAACCCCTTCACAGTTTTGATGATGTGTGATTCTAGGGAAATCTTCTGCCACTCAAGTAGAGGAGCCTTGCAATTCTGGGTTACCAGCTGCAGGTCCTGCAAGGACTATGGGTGAGAGTTTTGTCCTGGGAAATTATTCTGACTTTCTGTCTGCTTTTTGCGTAGTGGTATTCTGTATCCTGATGTTTTTGTTGGAAGTCTTATCCTGTCCATTTTTGGTGATCTGTGCTTGGAGCAGGAAGAAGGGCATCATCAGATGAAAGCATTGTACTGGATAACAGGCAAGCATCCAACCCCTTTTTTGATTCTGTCTCAAATGTAAAGTATCATGTCTGAATGCTCAAAAGTAGAAACCTTATCCATGTGCCGACTGTGGTCCACTAAGTTCTGAACCTTCTTCTTGCCACAAATGCTCTTGGGTGGGCAGTATAAAGTCATAACAAGTTAAGTTATAGTATGATTCTGTGCACTCATAATTGTGTTTGTTGCAGCTTGTTGGTTTGCTTGTCACACTGTTGTTGTTTTTGTGATTTGCAATATCAGGATAAGATCTTCTCCCATTCAACAAAACGAGTGCAGATCTTGGTTCCAAGCTTGGTTTCCATTCTTGACAAAGACAGTTGGCAATTAGTCACTACCATTTGTGATGAAGGTGATGGTCTGATTCATGACGTGCACTCATAAGGTTATGATCGCATTTGATCTTTTGTGGTCTTTGTTGCGGTTTGGCCTGGAATGATGTAACAAAGTATTTATTGTGGAGTATTTTCTGCAACTTCATAGATATTTGGTTCAAGGGTTTCCCAAAATTATGGAAGAGCAGCAGATACACTGCCCAAAATTAACAGAAAGTCAACATACAAATGTTGCATAAAAGTGTTGGAAAAAAGCACTGAAAATTGGAAAGACCAAAAATGGCACGATGCTAATGTTTTATAGTTTATACATGAACCCAGAAACAATGATGTTTTTTTTTGGGGGGGGGGTTGTTGCTTTTATTTTGTTTTTGCAACAAATTGTCATTACGTCTTAACAAAGGAAGTAGTCTTCGTCAATTTTAGCAATTCATGCCATCCTTCTTATCTGCATCAAATTATGTAGATGTTGTCTAAGGTGTCTATTTTGGAGCATGTCGTTTGAATTTGATCAGTTTAGCTTTCCCATTTTGGTCCTTATGATAAACATACAATACTGCTCCCATATTTGATTGTTTGTATTGCTGATTTAGTATGCGGGTAGAGGTAGATATATATGAGTGCATACTTGGATATACTGCCCTTGTTTGTTTGAGCTTTACCTTCAGTAGTAGATAATAATTCTGATATTTGTGTGGTGTACCCTTGATTGACACACAGAATCTCATCTGAACTTTGAAGTTAGAAACCCTAGAGGCTGAAACTTTGTCTTCGGGATGGGATGGGTGACGTAGCAGGATGACAATGGTGTGGAGATGCACAGAGCCCAGCTTCAGAAGGAAGCAATATGTGGCAGCAATATTGTGGGGCTGCCTGAGGAATAGGTTATATTTATTCAGGTGAACAAAAAATGGCTTTTTAGATAGCATCTCAACATGGGGATGAGGGTTTTAGCTATAATCTTAACAGAGCGAG
>Ga0209611_10004299_pt1 | contig 24427 bp, 19 predicted proteins | sample S1TSphgellanicum_3_FD_187693 | JGI IMG/M metagenome (GOLD analysis project Ga0209611, IMG submission 187693) | Host-associated microbial communities from peat moss isolated from Minnesota, USA - S1T2_Fc - Sphagnum magellanicum MG (SPAdes) (version 2) | ecosystem: Host-associated > Plants > Peat...
GGCTACATCACAAAATCCTTAAAAGAATACCCTACATGTATGTAATCTAGTGTTCACATAGTTGGGTTTGGTAATGGGTATATTTGGTCACTCACAACAACAAGCAATTAATTGATAATCGGGTCATATCATATAGTCATTTCAACCGGAGGTGAATGTATTTGGGAACTTTTGATCTTAATGCAAAAAATGTGTTTGATAATTGCAAATAGCCCTTTTGCATTTTGGAGCCCCAATTGAGCAAACCAAGAGAACCCAATCAGGGTTAGCTAATGGTATATTCAAGTGAATATGCCTCAAATAGGTACGCCTTAAGGGCCCATTAGCCCTATAGACACCATGCTATCACTTATTTGTATTCATGGATTTTTTTTTAAATATTTAAAAGGGCTTTTGAAAAGCAGTATGGCATAGTGAATTTTTTTTTCAACAAATATTGTAATTTTTTTCAAAAAAAAAAAACATAATTGGGAAATTTTTGGAAATTTCTAGTTTTAAATTCGACTAATTTTGCTAATTTTTTGGGAAATTTTAGATATCGTAAAATTTATTTATAGAAAAATTAAATTAAAATTTTAAGAAAAACAACCTGGTAGGTTACTATGGCAAAGAGATTAGGGTAGGTGTCATGACTTGTGGAGCCGTCGATCTCGGAAGAGACGTGGATTGGGAGGATCGTGTCCGTCTGTGCAGGGTAAGCATTCCTATCTTGCCACAGTGTAATTTGCTCGTCGTCTTCATCGTGTCTTTGTTTTTGGCAACTTGCAACGACCGAAGAAAGCGACGTGTTTTTCTTTTCTGTCTGTTTGTTTCCGCCCGTGTTTTCCGATTCTCGATTTCTTCTCCCACACATTGTTGCGCCAGAGATAGACAGGAGGTGAAATCTCAGTAGCTTGCTTTCCTGCTGTTTTTTTCTCCTCTTTTTCTCCTTCCTTTTTCGTGGTTTGGAGCGGGGAACTTCGGTGAGCATTCATCATCAGTTTCTTTCCTTTAGTTCCATCTCTGTACAGGTTGTTGAATCGAGAATGTTTTCTTTTCTTTTGGTTGACTCTTTCGCTTGACGGGTTTTCTTGTGTGGTTTTTTCGGGGGTGTTCTTCCGTGTGCAGTCGATTTGATGACGATAATGGGGACGGTTGCCAATGGAGCTGAGGCAGGAGGCCCGAAGAAGACAGCAGAGGGAGCAGTGGTGCGTGACATTTCTTCTTACAGTCCTGTTCAAGGGTGCAGGTTAGAGCACAAACCGCCTCTGCCATCTGTGTTTCATTCTAACTTCAGGATCTCTCATGGGCCGCCTTCGTCGGCTGCTGGCAACGCCGCAGAGATCGAGAAGCTTTTCCCGTGTCTCTTTGGTCAACCTTCAGTGCAACTGAGACCGAGTGAAAGAGCAGCGTATAACGCGGACCAGAAGCTGAAGATCGGGGTGGTGTTATCTGGTGGTCAAGCTCCGGGTGGTCACAATGTTATTGCGGGGATCTTTGATTACCTTCAAGAGCATGCCAAGGGAAGCATCTTGTATGGATTCAGAGGTGGTCCTGCAGGGATTATGAGGAACAAAGTGGTGGTCATCACGGAAGAGTTCCTGTTCCCCTTTAGGAACCAGGGGGGTTTCGACATCATTTGCAGTGGAAGAGACAAGATCGAGACACCGGAGCAGTTCCTGCAAGCAGAGCAGACCGTCAAGACTCTGGACCTGGATGGATTGGTAGTAATAGGAGGTGATGACTCTAACACCAATGCTGCGCTCTTGGCAGAGTATTTCAGGTCCAGGAATCTGAAAACTCATGTCATCGGTTGCCCTAAAACCATCGATGGAGATCTGAAAAGCAGCCATGTGCCAATAAGCTTTGGATTTGACACTGCCTGCAAGATTTACTCCGAGATGATTGGCAATATCATGGTGGATGCAAGATCAACTGGGAAGTATTACCACTTTGTGAGGCTGATGGGTCGAGCAGCATCACACATCACTCTTGAATGTGCTCTCCAGACACATCCCAATGTTGCAGTCATTGGTGAGGAGGTCAATGCCCATAAGCAGACATTGAGGCAGGTGACCAACACAATTGCAGATGTTGTTTGCAAAAGGGCTGCTTTGGGGAAGCATTATGGTGTGATTCTTATACCCGAGGGGCTGATTGACTTCATCCCAGAGATTCAACATCTTATTGCTGAGCTCAATGAAATCCTCGCAACTAGTGTGTGTGATGAAGCAGGACATTGGAAGGAGAAACTCACCCCTCCATGTCGAGCACTTTTTGTCTCCCTTCCCCATAACATCCAGGAGGAGCTTTTGCTTGAGCGAGATCCCCATGGCAATGTGCAGGTTGCAAGAATTGAGACAGAAAAGATGCTCATCTCAATGATTGAGACTGAGCTTCTTGCAAGGAAGCATGAGGAGACTTTTGCAGGCACTTTCAAGGGTCAAGCACATTTCTTTGGGTATGAAGGTCGATGTGGGATGCCCACAAACTTTGATGCCACTTACTGCTATGCCCTTGGATTTGCTGCTGGTGCACTTCTCCACACAGGACAGACAGGTCTGATTGCATCTATAGGTAATTTGACAGCACCTTCAACAGATTGGACTGTTGGAGGAACGGCTCTCACAGAACTCATGGATGTGGAGCGCCGGAAAGGGAAATTTAAGCCAGTGATTAAAAAGGCCATGGTGGAGCTTGATGGTGCTCCATTCAAGAAGTTCGTGTCTCTGCGGGATCAATGGGCAGTGGAAGACTCTTACTTGTGCCCAGGTCCTATCCAATTTTCAGGCCCTACTGCCAATGACACCAATTACACACTCAAGCTTGAGCTTGGAGCTCTGGATGTGTGAGTCTAGAAGCTGCTTCTGCAAGTCTGCAATGGTCTTGCCTTTCTTGATTGTCATTGATATGCATTGTTTCTCCAACAGTGATGGGTACAACCCTCTGGTGTTTTCCTGCTTTCCCTCTGGTTTTTAGATGTTGAGATCCAAGCAAGCAAAGTAGCTGCAGTTTGTAGAAGACTGCAATTGAACCCTAGTTCATTCTGAATAACTTGAGGTTTCAGTCATGAACTTATGTGCAGAAGGCTTTGTGTTTGCTGTTGAAGCAATCCAGATGTACTAATCTGAAGCTCCAGTGGGTTACAGAAGTCTCTGAAACCTTCCATCTTTCACACATTTGAAGGCAGTGCACATAGTTGTTTGAGAGAGCCTAAGAGATCCCTCATCATTCATCATTTGCAGTCTAGTCTCGGAGTGATGATTGTGGTGAAATCCATAGTGTGTTAGCCAACATAATGATTTGAGTCTTACTGTTCCGTCCAGAAATGCTACAGAAACTTGGGGTACAGATTCTTGTATCATTGTTTGCAAAAGATTTTGAGCAGATTAATAACTTCTCTACACCCACCATCAGGAGCTGATGAAATCTGTGGGGAGTAATGGCACCTGGTCACTTTGAGTACTCGTGAAGGTGATGACTGCACTCTTTGAAACAGATATCACATGATGAACTGGTTACTTGTTGCATGACATTTGCATGTGTATAATGAGCGGTGAACATTTATAAGTTCACTTAATAATTGAATTGCAGAAGTTGGTATTTTCTTTTGGTTATTGGCATTTTTTAATCATATATTGTACAATGCAAATAAGGATTGGAAATATGTATTTTAACTAAAATTTATTGATTTTTTTAATGATTTTGTATAAATATGTGTTGAAATCATTTTTGTACAAATTTACATGTATTTTCTACTTGTTATTCATATCCTAACTAGTGTGGCCTGTGCTGGTGACCCAAGTGTGAACTCATTATAATGTAAGGTGGAAACAACATATGACATTATTTTGCAAGGTATACTTATACCCCATTGCAAGATCTTTCCAACAACACCGAAGGCACATCACAATTCCTTCTACTTGAATTGAATGGTAGACATTCAAGTGGTGCGACATTCTCAACTGATTTTTCCTTCCAAAACCTGGTTTCTTGGAATTTATTTGAATTTTCAGCAGCAGAACTCACTTAAAAATCAATATCTCCTACATTCTGAATCCAAATCTTACCAAATAAATTCCATTAAATCCTGCTCATCAAGATCTTTCCAACACACAAAGGCACATTCCAATTCTTCCAAAAAATTTAGCTACAATTTAATTTAATTTTAAGTGAAAAAATCATTCAATATTCAAGAACTTTTGCACCACAAGTCCAAATGTCATGGAACCAAGCCCATGCACCCCTCCTCGTCGAAAGCTTTCCAAAGACACCAAGAACACAATCTGAAGCATTCGAGTTCAGTGGATTTCATAAGTACAAACAAAACAAAACAAACAAACTACCTTCCTTTATAGATAGATGTTTGTAATTTTTCAATGTACAATATTTGCATAACAGCTTCTAAATGTTGGTTGCTTAACCTTTCATTCAAGCTAAAACAAACATTTTTGTCTCATTTAGTCAATTGGAGATCCTCATGCCAATAATCAATGGTATTATAATTATTAAGATCATTTTTTGAATCATTAGATATTTCAATTTTTTCATTGGTTTTGATATGAGGTAGGCTGGTGCGGTTATTGTTATGTTGGATGGGTGTATCATTTTAATTCACATTTTGTTTTGAAAAGGGTTTTGTCTTTTTTTTTAATTAATTTTAGTTTTACCATTTTTTTTGGTAAAAAATATGCCTTAAAATTATGAATCCATCCAAGAAATGTAAACATGATAACATTACATATAGGTCATGCATGTCAATTGATACATTGTTATGTGATTGTTTCAAAATATGATAAGTTGATAAAAGTTTGTATTTGATTTGGAATTTGTGTGACAAAAAGTGAAAGACAAGAGGTAATTGGCATATACTGATGTTAAAAGTTTTGGAAATATTTGATTTTACTATGTATTAATGATATTGATAGTTTCTCAATATGGGTAATATTAGTATGACATTTTTGGGAAGGCCTACTAATGTTATGTTTTGTAAAGTGTCACACTTTTGAATGAATTTGTATAAAGCAACAATAACGTTAGTAGTGAGATGCATCAAATGATCTTTTTGAATGCATTGGGATTTTGTGATTGAAATATTTTGAATATAACTAACAATTCCATTGGCAATTCTTAATTTAAGATATAGATTTTCAGTGATTATGACTTTCATTAACTTGTATGATTTTTTTAAATGTGCTACATTTTGGGTTTTATTAATGGAAATAGGTTTGTTTTATGAAGTATTGGATGTCACTATGTATCAAAGGTTTTTGTAAGCATTGATGGTAATTATAATATAACATCTTCGTTTTGATTTTATTAAAGTTATTAATGTATCATTTAATGATTGATTGTGTTTCTTAATTCATTTTGAGGAACTATGAAAATCCTTGTTCTCCATGGATCATAAAATAGATTGACATTTAAATGAGTGAATAAACATGTTGTTAGTAAGTTGAAATTTGAATATAATTGTTTTTCCCATTTTGAAGGTTTTGTACAAGAGTTGCATATTGAATGTTTTTGTTTTGTCACATTTGTTTTGTTAATCCGATGTTATTTGGGTGAATGTAGTTCTCCAATATATTTTTACCCATGACATCTTTTTGGGGTCAAATTTATTAAAAATTGGTTGAATGTTCGTTGAAAATAATGGTGTACCAATGATGGGTGGAAATTGTAAAAAATCTCTTATGAACATAATGTTAAGCCTTTTAAATGGTAGTATGTTTGATGGGTTAAAAGAAAATAATAGGAGTTAATTGTGCCTTCTTGAGTTCATGTGATTAGTCCTTACATGACAACATGAGATTGATTGAAAGTCTTAAAACAATGTTGAACAATTGTGCTTAAACAATGTTTTTATATTTTTTCAATGGCTTTCTAAGCATGAAAATCATTGGTTACTAGCTTTATTTAACATGTTAAAATATATTTCATATTCATTGGATTACTTTCAAACTTATTCAAACACTACATTGATATATTAGAAAAGCCATTGCACAAATAAAACAGACAATTTCAACATTTATCTTTAATTTATGAAACTTGTAAACATGTAAAACAAACGTTAATTATGGGTTAAAGTGGTTCATTTGGACCTTGATTTTAACTATTTTTATATCAAATGCATTATATTAAGTATGGTGCAACTTACCACTGACATTTCATCAGTGATCATAAATTGAATATCAAACTAATTGTTCAATATTGTGTTAAATTTGTTCACAATGATATGTTTATCAATGGATAAGTCAAGTAAAGAATGGATACTTGTCCCATCTATCAATGAAGTTGCATTTGCAATGTATGTTATGACACCAAAAAAATTATCATTTTTTGTTTTGAAAAAAACTATTATATTTGTGTTTTACTTATATTTGTAACACCCCTTACATGTTGCAATAATTGATTAGTGAAATTCATTTCAATAAATTTTAAAGGATATTATTAAATAAATTTCAAGCTTATCAAAGGTCATGTATTTCATGTAGCTACAAAAATTTAAAAAATTTATTTGGACTTCAAGTAATTCATGTAATTTAGGTTGTTGCAAGTTATGATTTACATGTGCATAAACTTTAAATCCCAAGATAGTGCAAGGTCTTTTTATAATATTAAAGAGTGTTCATCATGATGAGCGCATCTAGCTATTCACGTGATGTTCACATGCACCTTGACAACATCACCAATGTTGGTTGTAACAGAAAGAAATTTTCATCCACAAATAATCAAAAAATGCATAGTTGTTGCAAATGGATATGTATGTATATTTTGAAAAATGTAATAGCCACCCAAAGCTAACAAACCAACATGGCTCAAAAAAAACATGAAAACATAAGTCAAATGTGGTGGTTTTGCAATGCTTGATTTTTTAAGAAGTAGGTTTTTTTTGTTGATTTCCAAGTTTTTTTTTTAACTCATACTTCTTGGACTCCAACAATCCTTCTTACCTACGCATCATACCCCCTGCCTTCCTACTTACCTATTTCCCTCCCTACTCTTCCTACCTCCTTTAGCAATTCACTCTAGCCAGAGGACTAGAGTTGCTTAAGGTTGAGGTGAAAATTGTTGCAACTTGATGTGGTTTTGAGCTCGAAGAAGTTTATTGTGGATAGGCACTTGGAAAAAAGGAATTTGCTATGAAGAAGAGCTTGGAAGGAAGGAGCTTAGTGTGAAAAGGTGCTTAATTGATCTAAATAAGTTAAAGGTTTTTAAAGATTTTTTTAACTTTGGGTTTACAAGGACAGAGCAAAAGGGAGGAACAACAAAGAGGAAAGTTCTTGGCATGCCATGCTCATCCAACCTTCGTACTTGACATGATCAAACATAACCCAATTGTTTTGTAAATTACCATTAAGCTAAAATTGTCTCACAACATCCACTTGTTGCAACTATGTGGACAAACACTTTAACCATAAAAACCTTTTACTTGGAAGCTTAACTAGGATACATTTATCCTAGATGTAGTCATAAGGATTCATGGAAAAAAAAAATGCTATTGATGTAACTTTTAGTCTCAAGGTTGTGATTAGAAAATGTAATTAGACTTTGAATGTTTGGAAGACACAAATGAACAAATTTGTTCATCACATGGTGGAGTTTTTCACTTTTGAAGTGTTCCATTGGGGCATCATTATCCTCATTGAACAAGTGTTGAACCCTAAACATTTTGTTAACACTCAAAACAATGATGTAAAATTCTTCCCATCATGTGTACAAAAAACTTTGTTTTGGATTAATACCTTGATTTCTTGTAACGAATCCCTATCCACACCATTTGTGACAAGGTGATCATGGTTTCCAAGGTGTATGGCTACCCTCTAAAATGACTCTTATCTATGAACAACATGATACATTTGGCATTTGTAGCTTTGCACACATAATGGCATAACACCACAAAACTTGTAGACAATTGTGCATATTGGATCTCTAGGGAGGAATAGTGAATGAGCTTTGGAAGCAAACTACTTACAAACATAAGAAACCTATTGATAACACCAAACAAAGAAGAAAAAACATTTAATTGGAAGAAAGGGATTTTAGATGGAGGTCCCAATCACAAACAAACAAAGAATATAAAATAATGAAAGAAACACAGTCTATAGAAGAGCCTATGATATCCAAATAGATGTTGAAACAAATAGTGACAAGTTATGGAAAGGGGATTGGGGTCAAAAGATTATGTTTTTGAAACCAAATGGGGTGGGTGGGGTAAAGTGAGCTTCATATGTCTTTTCCATCTATTGAATGAAGAAAAGATCAAGATGTAACAAGGTTGAGTAAGAATGTAACAATTTGAAAGAATTGATTTGAAAGAAATTTTTTTTTAATGGTCACCAAAGTAGGGTTGAAAGATTAGTTTAGAATCTTGAGTAAAATCAATATGTTTACATAGGTAAGGATTTAAGTTGATCAATTGAATCACATCAACATAGGCAAATGTGAAGGCTTGATGGTTTCTTGAACTACATTTGTTGGCCTTGCCTTGGTAGGGTGGGATACAATGTGTAGATTCATTATAGAGTATAATAGTTTCAAAGGAGTTTGGCCCTTACTTTGTCAAATGTTTTATCTGTAATTTATCATTATACATATTTAAGGATTTTTTGGTTAAAAGTCAATGTGGTTGACATCCATAGGAAATTGGCAATTCTATGAAGATGAAGCCAAATTTGATTAGGACTTGAATTACAAATCTTTAATTATCTTTCTATATTTTGGGTCAAAACAAAGTCTAGGAATTTGACTATTTTTTTGCAATGAAAACCTTCAAGACCTATTAGTTTTAGAATTTCACTTTTTGAACCACTCTTTGGTGAGATTTTGCAAATGGAAAAATGTCTACTTCATCATGACTTTTACATGTCAAAAATGAAAAATCAAAACTCCCCATTTTACAATTTACTTGAAAAGTGATGAGAATGAGTAATGATATATGCCATTTTAAAAATATGTTTTAACATAAATATTTTGTCCACGGCAAGACGACACACACTATGGTTTTTTGTTGTTGTGAATGAATAAATAGTTCAATGTCAAAGGGTTTGTTAGATTCCATTGGTAGGCAAGTGAGAAAAGAAGAGGACCAATGGAATTGTTAAATTGTGACCATTTTTTAATAATGACCATAATATGACCATATAAAGGTATGAAGATTATTATTTCTAAACCAAACAAGAATCAATAGTACATTGTTAAGTAGGTATGTGAGAATTTTTGAGGCCCAAAAGAAGTCCCAGAGATGACAACATTTTGGCGTAATGTACATTTAAGGAATGAAAACAAAATCAAAAGGTACACGAATTGGGTTGGGAATTAGAAAGTACATCAAATTTGTAAAGAGAGTGGAAGACAAAGAACATACATGTTGAAATAACTAGAGGCGAATAATGGCAAGGAATAGGAAAAGGTTTGTATGTTTTCCAATTGAAGAAGGAAATCTGGCATGTATAGATAGTAGTTAGATTCACAACACACAAGGTAATAAACTTGTCAAAGTGTTGAGGGGTGTGAATGTCATTATGTAAAGCAATTAAAGGGTGATATGAATTATTTATGTCCTACAAGGAATCCATGGTCATGATAATACTCTAGTGAGACAATAATATTTTATCATGTAATTCAATAGTGACATGAACATAAATTATGTGATTCCAATTTTCTTTTCAAAAAATGGAATCATAAACAAGAAGAATAAATTTAATATAATAAGAATAATACATTGAACAATAATTTTCAATCTAATTTAGAAAAATTGGAAATTTTGATAAAATTATATGATTTTTCACAATAAATTACAATGGCTACCTCTTAAGGAAGTTGCATGAAAAGTATCAAAGTGAAGTCTCCCATAATTGATTTGTTGATGTTAAAGATAAAATAATTTCAATGGAGCTTTGCACAACTTCTAAAAAAATGCATCTAATTTCCAAAATAAATATTGGAAGCAAGGGACATAAAGGACATAGAAACAAACATTAATTTAAAATATTTCTTTGAGTGTCTAGAATTGGAGTGTTCCACATATGTTATAAACAACGGCCACCCTAAAGAGGAGAAGAGGACACAACTTCTAGTGGACAAATTCATAATAGAAATATGACGAAAGTGTTTTGCTAATGGAGAAAAGGGTGACATTTATAGAGTTTGTGATAGAGCAAAAAATCACCATAGTTGGAACCAAAAACAACAATTATGGTTGGAATGAGAAAATAAGAAGGCCAAAAGATGATGCCAATAACAAACATTCCCAAGAATAGTAAAGGACCTTTTATTTTGAAAATGAACTTGTTTTTGCAAGTACCTAAAGAGATAACTACAAAGCAATGGATCATAAAGGAAAATTCTTTATTTTTTGGAAATACTAGGGACAATGATTCATTTCCCAACATGGTGTAAGCTCCTAGAACCATGTTAAAACAAACAATTGATAAAGAAAGGAAATTTGTAAGCCTATTGGCTAGATTTTCGAAGTGAATATAGACATTTATTAATTGCAAGAGAAAACAATTTCATTTCCAATTCCATTTTTTTAATGGTGGATAAATTATTTTTGAAAGAAATTTTTTTCCTTGCACATTTTCCAAGGCATAAAAAAATCAAGATATAGTTATAATTTTTGTTGATAGTGATGAATGATGATTTAAAAAATGATCATTGGTGCAATATTCTTTAATTATCATGAGCGAATTATAATTGTGTCAAGGTTTGGTAGGAGTGCAAGAATTTTCAATTAACAATGGGATTTCTAAAGATGGGCAATTGTTTTCCTCCTTGTAAAGAAAAAAATGGATTTTGTGTGTATGTTATGTGTGGTAATTCTTTGACTTGAAGAGAAATGACATTATGAAAATAGAGGTGAATTGATGGAGAATATGAAATCCCGTGTGAAAGGTAACATGGGAAGAGGTTGATCTTAATGTTTAGGGTGTAATGCTTAAAGTATGTTAGGCAGAACATGAAAAAATTACTAGTAGATAGATCAATGTGTGTAAAAAATGATTTAGAGAACATCATGGAATAGTTCTATAAAGACGTGTGAGTAGTTGTAGTATAATTTTGAAGGGATAGTGCTTTTGGCCATCCGGTATGTGATATTTAAATGGACCCTAAATCCTAAAACCAAAAGCTTTATTAAAGAAATTCAATGATTGGTGCAAAAAGATAGAGCTAACAATTATCACCACTTTGGCTAGATCACCCGAAAGAATATATATATATTCAAAAGGTAGTCAAAATATAAAAGGATTATTTTTCAATTATATTTGGTCTATAGTCAAATTGAGCTAAATCTAATTGTCAATGATCACCAATCTAGCTAATCACAAAATAGAGAAGAAAAAGAAAAAGAAAACCCTTACATTGGACTAAATTTTCTTATGGATAATCCAACTACATATCAAAACATTGGAGCTCACATGAGTTGGATTCACACCAAGAGTTAGTATGGATGTTTTAGTTGCATTTAACCCTCTCTTGATTGGGGTTAAAATGACTAAAATCTGAGGACTAAATTAACCACTCTAATATTCATATTCTAGAGAGTATGGTCAGGTTAAATTAACTCTATGTTCAACCATTCACATGGGGAGGGGTTTAAAATTGGATGGTGCAAATGCATTTTATGACCTCAATGGTCTTATACCCCCAGCCACTCTCCAATCCTTTATTCCCAAGGATTTCCATGGTCTTCTTTTGTGCCTAGCAACTTACTTTTGTTGTGTAGTTGTTAAAATTGCATAGAAGAACACATCAAAATTCTGGAAGATAGGGTTTGGCATGATGATTTGTGTGCACCAACTTCCACCAAAAAATAATTGTGTATGCCATGAAGTCATTTGCCACATCAGCTTTTATCCCTTCTGTGTGAATAGGATCACATTAGGGTTAAGGTTCTTTTTCTTTTTCTTTTAAATTAAATTTTAAATTATTATTATTTTTTTATAATCCCTTTATCCATTTGAGGTGAATCCAGCTAATGGGGACTTGAGTAGGACCTCACACCAAACATGACAAGGATCCACATCATCTATTTTATAATTAAAAATCAAAATAACACAATAATGAGTTGCCTTTTATTGTAATTCTAATGATGAGATATTTGAGCTGGTGTAGGAGGGTTTTTGCATAATGTGTTATATATATTAAATCCTTTCAAGGCAAACCTCACACAATCCAAAAGGTTCTATGATCTATTATGAGCAATGAAAAGTAGTGCAATTAGGTAGGTACTGCAAAAAAGGTACTGGTATGAGGATGGTTATACCAGTACCATCTGTATGTTATCAAGTAGGTTATCAAGTCATACCAACCTAATAGGTTACCGAGTGGCAGTCACAGGGCTTATATACCCACCAGACTGATACCTACTGGTTTTCACTTTTCACCCAAGGGCCAAGGCCATCTAAGCATGTTTGGGAAGTACCCATTGCCAAATTTAATGCTTAGCTTATAATATAGTGTAGGAGGACAGGATGGGTACTCCCTGAATTTAATGCTCAAGGAGTGGATGCTGTTGGGTTTAGGGTTTAGGGTTTAGTGTACACTTACACTTACTCAATTGTGTCATCTACCTGTTGCAGTGGTTTTATATCCCCCACAATTTTTGTCTGTTTTTTTCAACCAAAAAACATTGGGAATTTCTTTATTTTCTAGTGTGAATTCCACTAATATGTTCAAGTCTCGATAAACTTAGCACTGTGTAGTTTAAAATGCAAGTATATTGCTGTGAAGTGTGCACTCTCTGGAATAAAATCAGAAACACAGCTGCATCCTCAGAGCCATATGCAGAGTATCAATCAGGCCATCATATTGTCGCTATGACATACATTGAATTAAGAAGGTCTTTGTGGGCAAGAAAGTCTCATTCTTTCCCAACTCCCAAAACAAGAATCACAATGCCTGCAAGCACACTGAAACAGTATGCAACATTTTGCACACTAGAATGGGGCCACTTTTATTGTTCACTTTGTTGGGCCCTGCCTCATCCTAGGGAAGGGAGTATTGCTTCCAGGTAGCATTTTTGGGCGTTGTAGCACTAAATTTGCCTGATTACAGAGAGGAGTTTGTGTTGGATTTCAATTGTGTTTGCACCTGAACTCGTTCAGTTTGATCAGGGTTAGGATTTTTGTTTAGACCACGAGGGTGGAAGATTTGACACTGGTTTTTGGTTGGGCCATGTCTTTAGGCAAGGACTATGCATTAACTTGGGCACTTACACGATACCTTAACACGAGAAGTAGTTTGAAACTTATTGTTAAATATAGCTGAAATTCGAGCATAATGATAACAAAGTACTTAATCGTTTAGAACTAGCCTAAAAGGCTAAATCTTAGAGCTCTAGAAGTAAATGAGAAGAGGCAAATGATTTGATACTTCATTAATTCAAAAATCTCATTCTAATTAATTTGGTAGGTATCTCATTTTATTATTTTTTCTCGTTCAATTTATGATTGAGTTGCAATTTTATTTTTTATTATGTAATTTAAGTTTACATACATACATATCAGCCAATTGGAAATTTGTTCAGGCATATATATATATATATATATATATATATATATATATTAGCCAAGTAGGTGTAAATGGAAAATATCTACCCTATGTTTACCCTACAGACATAAATGGATGAATATAGGGTAAATTTGGAATATCCATAATGTAAAAGCATTCAGTATTGGCATGTGGCATAAACCGATTAATTGTGGAATTGGAATTGCAACATAAGCACAAGATACAGAGAAAAACATCTTAAAGGAAAAAAAATGTAAAGACAGAAAACAAATCCTCATCAGCACTGTTATTCAAAGTACATTGCTAGTGAGTCCTATTTTATTGGAATAGAAAAATGTTAAAAAAAAGTTTAGTTTTATATTTCAATAATAATGGGATAATTGCATTGAAAAAACATGTAGATGAAAACCATGGATTAATTGACAAAAATTGAGGAAAAATGTGAACAACATTAAAAGTCTAATGAAAATACAACATATAAAGAAAAGGTTTTTAATTAGTGTGAGTGCAATCTTTAATTTTTTTGTGTCCATGGATTCTTTCAAAAAGGATAATGTGCATCAAAAAGACTTTTTTTGGGAGAATTTGGGTCTTCTAGTTCTCGAAGACCATTTACCCATTTAGTTTGTTGAGAGTATTTGATTGAAATGTTTGATGATGCAATTATGCCTTTGCGTTGTTTTTCCTTCCAAAAGACTTTTAATCAAGACATGTCATTGGACTTGATTGAAAAGGCAAAACAAACATATGTTTTAACAATTTAACAAATTGTGTTTCTATTATTAAAAGATTTGATCTTTAGATCTCTAAAGGGGCACATGACACTTTTACATTGGTTGTGAATTTATTATGGAAAAAATGGATGCCAAAACATATTACAATTAACTTGTTTGACACATTTGAAACTTCAAAGCATGTATTGGCAAGAAATTTGCAAGACCTTTTATAGTAGTATGGATTAACAAAGAAAATGGTTACTTATGTTAATGATGAAAAGTCAAATTTGAATATCATGATAGTTGTTTTGAAGACAAAAGTTAATTGTGAAACTTTGAATGTGACGGAAAGCTTTCAAGGCACATGTTTTGGACATGCCTTTGAAGTCTTGTGGATATGCAATCGTTGAAAAAATAGTGTGCAAAGGTTTGAAATATTTTTTCATCAAATCAACCCAAGCATATTTGTAAATAGTATACAAGAATGGACAAAAGCTTGCAAGTTTGTAAGCAAAGTGAACATATTTCAAGAAGTTTTCCAATTCAAAAAAATCATTCTACTCTGCTATAGCAAGTAGACTTGTCTCAGTGTCATTGGTTATGTATGCCATCCTCTCACATGATATATATTATAAATTATTGTAAACACTTTATTTCTTGTTTCATTGCTTGTGTTTTAAACCAATCAAGAGGTTATTGGTTGTTGAATGATCCCTTGCATGTAGCCATATCCATGAGCATTAAACTAAAGGAAGGAATGAATGTTTTTGTTGTTGACACAAATGATGAATAATATAGCAATATGAACATTTTTGAGATGGTAGAAAGTACCAATGAACCTACGAAGGATTCAATTTTAGGTCGAAACTGTTTTTCCTAAATTTCTTTATTTTTTCATATAATCACTTTCAATGGTGAGTCGTGACATATGTGATAATCAAATAATAAACAAAACAAAATTTATGAGTCATGCTCTCATGTTGCATTACATTTTTTGAGTTTCCAAACCCTACTTTTTATGTTTTTGTTTGAAAAGTTCATTCCATAATGAACATTTAAGCACTCAGGGCAGGCCGGATCCAAGGGGAGGGCTCCGCTGTTTCTGATGTCCAAACAAAACTTGAATGCCTCCTCTTCGTGTATCTGACGCACTAAATATTTTCAAAAAAGATTAGAAATGAGAACACCCCCAACCCCCCCCAAGTAGAGAGGGTCAAGAAAAAAAAAAACCATTGAACACCACAAAGTCTGTTCCTGAATACCACAACAATTCTTTGTATGTTGCTTTGTTGCTACTAAAGTTCTAAGATGATTTGTAAAACTGAAGATAACACTCCTATAGCACTTTAAATCATGTAAAATGAACAAGAAATGAGAAAGTTAAAAGCTTTAAAAGTAGGAGGGGTCCAAAGAGAAGAAAAAAGCTCGTTTTGTAAGTTGAAAAGCTTATTTTTCTTCTTGCTATTTTTTCATTACTCCTTTTCCTTTACATTTCCAAGATGATTTCTAGAGCTGGAGGTAACGCTCCCATAACATTTTAAATCACTCAAAATGAAACACAGATGACAAAGATCTAGAGAAGTGTTCAGTTATAAGGTAATGATCGGTGATGATCAGTTCTTCCCTAATGGGTTATGCATTGTAATTCCAACCACAAAACATCATATGTGAGTAGGAAGGTTTTTGTATAATCTATTGTATGGTTTCTCTAACTTGACAATTCTGTGAGCGAACTTTTCTAACTTGACAATTCTGTGAGGGAACTTTTTCATAAATTGCAATTTTTTTCATATCATCATCACCTTTCAATAGTCACATGTGATAATCAAACAATAAACAAGGGGTGCATCGCACTGTGGCCTTGCCATTTACATTAAAAAGTATCTTAAGGCAAAAGAAGAAGAATTATGGAAACTCAAATATTTCACCATGCAAAAATATACCTAATCTTCAAAAAATCCTCTAAAAGAAACCCAAATCCTTCAAGATATTATAACTCTATTATAACTGATCTCAAGATTCAACACAAGCCAAAATATCATCTTTCAAAAATCCTCATACAAAAATAGACCTATTATTATTATTACCTTAGGGGCCTATAAAAATTCCTTAAGCTACTATACTCTATAATGAATCTTTACACAATATCCTTGCCTTGGTAGTAGGCAAGGCCAATAAAACAAAATTCATGAGTCATGCTCTCATAGCTACACTAGTAGGTACTTACCTTTTTTGAGTTCTAAACCCTAATTTTTCTGTGTCTTTGTTTGACTAGTCCTTTTTGTAAAAGGTTTATAGGAGAGTCTTTTGTTTTTGGCACATACCATCTATTGTATGGTCTTGACTCTTGACCTTGACAATTTCAAGCAAAAACTTCTCCTCATGAATTGCCTTTTTCAATATCATCACATGTGATAAGAAGTAATGAAATCATAAATAAGACAAAATTTTATGAGTCATGCTCTCATGGCTGCACTAGTAGGTACTTTACTTTTTTGAGCTCTAAACCCTAATTTCTGTGTCTGTGTTGCTTGAGTCCTTCTGTAAGTAAGTTGCGGTGTGTTTTTGGTTTGTCTGTTTCTTGTTGTTGTTGTTGTTGTTGTTAGTGGTGGTGATGGAAGACTTACTAGCTGAGAGAAAGTGATGCTTCTGCTTCTTTCTTCTGGTTTGTATGTAATCTGTCAATCACGAGGAGCAAGCTAGGCCACGTTCATTTGCAAAAATCTACGTTTACGTGGAGTGGCCTTTCACATACACATAACTCATAGATTGTGTACTCAATTTGTTGATCGTTGTGTGTGTTTAATTTATTTATTTATTGCAATTGGGTTTGTTTGTTTTTGTCAGATGATTGCTCACTTCACATGATTGTTTCAACTTTTTTTTTATTAATTTTTGGTTTAGGGGTGGCGGGTAGTCGAGATTAGGGGAGAGTGGAGTGACGGAAGAAGTTGTGATATATATATGTTTTTTAGATGTGTGGAAGTGCAACGGATTTGAGAGAGAGAGAGAGAGAGAGAGAGAGAGAAGAGTTGTAGGAATTGATTTGGAAGCGGTTGTGCCAAATCAATCAAGCACGAGATGTAATAACTCTGTGGACTAGCAGAGGCAGCGGCAAAAGGGAGCAGAAGAAGAAGAAGAAGAAGAAGAAGTAGAAGAGAAAAAAAAAACTCGGTAATGGGAACAGAAGCTGTGGCCAAGGATCTCTTGGCAGGGACGATGGCAGGAGCTGCACAGCTTTTGGTGGGTCATCCCTTTGATACCATCAAAGTGAAACTGCAAAGTCAGCCGCGACCATTGCCCGGAGAGCTCCCCAAATATTCCGGTGCCATGGATGCGGTGAAGAAAACCCTAGTTTCCGAAGGACCCAAAGGCTTGTTTAAAGGAATGGGTGCACCCCTTGCCACAGTGGCTGTGTCCAATGCAGTTCTGTTTGCCGCAAGAGGACAGATGGAGGCATTGCTGAGAGGAGAAGAATCACCTCCTGGATCACGGCTCTCAGCTTCACAGCAAGTGATAGCTGGTGCTGGAGCTGGATTCGCTGTATCTTTTGTGGCATGCCCCACAGAGCTTGTGAAATGCAAGCTGCAGGCACAAAGTGCCTTAGCTGGGGCAACAGTGGCAGCAGCAACAGCAGGAGGAAGGGGGGCACAAGCAGGGACTCTCTTGTCTCAAGCTCAATACAGTGGGCCTCTTGATGTTGCAAGACAGGTGTTGCGATCAGAAGGAGGGGTGCTTGGTTTATTCAAAGGACTTACCCCAACTCTACTGCGGGAGGTAATTGACTACTCAGATCTTTCCATTCATTGCAAGAGCACAAAAAGACTGCCAGTCCTCAGAAATGGATAGAAACCCTAATTTGCAAAGGCTGTATGCAAACCCTAATCGTGTTTCTCCTTCAGAACTTGAACCTTGCAAAACAAGCAACATCACAAAAGGATTGGCTGCTCTGGAATTTGAAATGTCAACAAAGATTTGCTGCGAAATTCATGGCTTCTCTCCAGTTTTGGTTTTTAGGGTTCCTTATTCTTTCCTCTTCTCAACTTTGTTAATTTCTCCTTCTGGCTGCTCATATGAAAATGCACACAGGTACCTGGGAATGCAGCCATGTTTGGAGTCTATGAAGCTGTCAGGCAGATGCTTGCTGGAGGCAAAGATAGTTCAAATCTTGGGAAGGGATCACAAATTCTTGCAGGTGGTGTTGCAGGTGCAGCATTCTGGCTATCTGTGTATCCAACAGATGTGATCAAGAGTGTGATACAAGTGGATGACTACCATAATCCCAAGTATGGTGGGACCATGGATGCTTTCCGGAAGGTGTATGCAGCTGAAGGAGTGAAGGGGCTGTTCCGTGGGTTCAGTCCTGCCATGGCCCGCAGCATCCCAGCTAATGCTGCTTGTTTTCTTGCCTATGAGCTTGTCAGGGAGAGCCTGGGTTAGTTAGTCTGCCTCTTCCTCCTTAGTTAACCAAAGATTATAGGTTAATTGATTCAGCTGATTTATGTTCAAATTGATCTGGCTCAACATCTGAAAGTTTGACTTCAATTCTTTCATTACTGGAGACAGAAATCTTATAAGGTATTGAAATTGGATTGCAAACCACAGTACCTTTCTATAGCTCATTGGACTAGTTTTGAGATTGATTGGTAGGACTATGTTAGTTTCACAGTGTTAGAATCTAGAAACCCTAACAGCTGGGCTCATGACCTTCCAGCCATAGTATGCCAATTGGATTATGGCAATCTTCTTTAGTGACCACTATTCTTAGCTTTGTTATGATGGTTGTCCATCAGAAATTTCCGTTTCCAGAGGATGCATGAAATGAGAGGTGATCCTCTTCAGGTTTTCCTCTCCACTTATTGTTCAAGTTGCTTCAGCCACTTTGTACTTCTGTTATTTGGAACCAAAATACCAATTCTTGTCACCACAAGCTTCTACACCAATGTCTGATTTTGACCTTCCAGGAAGTGGAGATCTGGAGGAGGAGGATGTTTAGAGCAATCTAACCTGAGACCTACTGCATACAGCAGTGTTGGATGTTGACCTCCAGGAAGTTGAGGCGTGGAGGATGATGTTTAGTCTGTTAGGAATTCCAGAGCTGTTTAGATATGATGTGGCCCACTCCTGATTGCTCCTCCCCTTAATGTGAAGGGCAATTGTACATGTACTTTGTTTTTACAGGGCTGTTGCAACTGCTTTTCCACTGTGGGCAATTCCTAAATCCAGCAGGTGCAAATTGCAGAGCTGGATTCATATATTTCCTTTCCAGTGAAAAATAAAACTGAGTGCCTAGGATCCAAGAGCATGTCAGGTTTATGTCATGTGCTTATGTAAAGGGTCAAAGTAGTCGTGGAGGCTGAGTTGGTCTAAGGTGGCTAGTTTTATGTCTTGAATGGGCATACTCTGCTTTGATCCCAGTCAAATGAAGACGGAGATCCCATTTAATGGTCTTGTTAATCCCATTCATATGCTTGAAAAGGTCTCAGTAGCCTTCCTAAATTTACACAGTATTGGCTGTGACTCTGCTTGATTCCTCTACACCTAATGTAAGTGTGGAAAGAATTGATAATTCTAGCAGCTGGGCAGCTGACAATGCTGATTGCACCTCCTTGATTCGACTTTACTCATCATCTAGGTACTTTGAGATCAAAGGCCTGCTCTGCCCATTACAGTCTGCAAGCTATTGCTCTCCTCAAGTCAAGATATTGAGCATCCAACCTGCTCTTCCAATTGCATTCTGGAACCTACTGCTCTCCTCAAGTCGAGATGTCAAGCTTGAAGTGCACAGTTTCAATTCCAATGTGCATTCACTGTGACCCTTGATACATCCTGCAGTATTGGCCACCTTTTGTTAAAAACACATGCAACATCTGGAAATTAAGTGTCACTGGTGCCTGTGGTGGAGGAAGCACCAGACGGTTCCAAGTCCTTGCCATCCACCTAACTAGCACTTTCCTGTTAAAATTATTTGGAGGTAAAGCACCCCATGGTAATTCAACCAATTTTTGGTCCTTTCCCTACTTCTGCTGTCAGTGATGCACTTGCAACAGATGCAAGATCTGAGAGTTCCTCTCTTCCCATGCTGTTGTTGCTGTGGCAAGTGCAACTATTGCTGATGCATGGTCTGCACTGAGTGAATGAATGCAATGTGCATGCACCATCTGCAGCTTGCCCTGAACTACAACCCACACCAGGAAGCTCCAGAAGGGATCTTTATACAACAGACTGAACAATTTGATCACAAGGCAGTCTAAGATTCAAGGAAGAAAATGATGTAAACAGACCATGCATGCCCTGGGCTGTATGGCATCTTTAGTGTCTGATTCTTAGACACAATCATGTGCCTGTTGATGCAGAGAAGTTGCAATGGTGCTGTTACTTGCTGGCATTGAACTTGCAGTGATGATGTGAGTTCTTGTTCTGCTGGCTTCATGGTGTGTCAGACTTTTGAAGTCATATAAGCTTGCAAAATGTGCCTAAACTCAGCAACCATTTCGTCCTCTTATGTGCCTAAGTGGTTCCTATTGTGTTTTTGGCATAGGAATAGGTGGTTACTAGGTCACTTGTTGACTCAATTTTTTGCATACATGACTTTTTGAAAATAATTCCAAGTGGTGATTCATTTTTTAAAAATTAAGTCCAATTGGCAACCATACGAAAACCAATCCAATAAATGTGGCTACATTGTTCATAACAAAGGAATAATTTAACAAAAGTGAAACACATAAAGTAGCATTGAAATTGTATAGCTAGAGAACACCAATATTTTGAAGCGAAGTTGAACCCTAGTTTAATATCATTTTTTCCCCAAAAGTCCCACCCACCACACCCAAATGTTAGTAAAACTCATGATGAAATATACATAATCAACATGCTTGTCTAGATCGTGGAAACAAAGAGACAATGCCACAAAAATCCAATGAAGACAAGGTCTTAAATGATAGCACTGATTCGCACTTTGCAATCTTTTCAACTTGTAATAGCCTCTTGATAAGGGAAATTATGTTGAACAAAGAACTTTTGAATAAATAACTCATATGTAAACATGGAAACAATTATGCCCAAGTGCTACCCCAATTGATTGCATGGTTTGTTTTTCATGAATGCAAAAGTGGAAAAAGTGCATTCATTTTTCATATATCCAAGCATTGAAACAATGGGTATGTTAGCCAACTTCATATACTCGCTTAATTGTTGAGTCAAGACATTGTTGCTAATTGTCACCCACAACTTTGTCTATATACTTGTATCAAAAGGATTAGTTATGGCCTTGAGTGCTTGTGCCTTAGTAGTGAATGTAAACATGGATTACTACAAGTTCAAGTTAGCATTTAGAAGTTCTACAACTTAATCCAATGAAGATTTATCCTTTTCAGTTCATGATAATGTTTTTTGATAACATTAATATGTAAGGAGAAACAAAAATCAACATCAAGTTCCATCCAAAATTGTGGATATACAATGCCAAGGGCATTCATTAATTTAAAATCCACAAAGCACCTATTCAATTTTGAAATAAACATGTCACCAATAACAAAACATTGAACTTTCACTTGTGCAATTGATACCAAGAAACATCCTTGCACATTGGTTGATTAGCCCCAACAACTACATTGAAAATGTGAGCCTAATATGAATGACCAATGACTCAAAATGCAAGGGTTTTTGCACCAATGTTGATGTTAGTAACCCAATTTTGGGATGCTTGCAAAATTGGTGTCCACAACGTCACAAAAGACTTGGAAATGTTCATGTTGGTAACCAATTGTAGGATCAAAATACATCATGAAGAGATCAACTTGACAAATTTTTACAATTGTCGCAAAATCACAAACAAAGACATCCTTTCCTTAAGTAAGTTTGATCAAAACATTGAGTACCTCCAACAATGGCAACAAACAAGACAAGGCTAATAATGTGTGAATGTCACAAAAAAGGTCAAAATTCAACCTTGCTTAAGCAATTGAAGGGTTGTCCTATGACATTTTCACAATCAAAATCTTGTATTCTACCATGATTTGGTTCAAAAGCTCCAACATTGAAATCCATTAAGTCTTGACATTTTTCAAAATCTTAAGTCTTGTTGTTTTTACAGTTTTAACAATTTCATTGGATTCCAAATGTTGCTTAAGGGAGCTTGAGAACTAGGATTATAATGAATGGAGCAAATCTTCCAACTTGGTCATCATTGGCAAGCTAAACAAACTTCACAAACTTCATTGGCAAGCTTGCACAATAAGCTTCATTTTATGGGCCATAAAATGCTACTCCATTGTGTAGGGAACATGTTTATCCTTTAATTGTGATGTCATTTTAGTGTGGTCACCTTGAAAAGGAGACTCCATTTGCACCAAAACAAATGAGCCTTTCAACTAGCTCCTCTTTAGTTAGCCTTCTTGGCTACATATAAAATTGAGTAATGAAAAGGGTCAAGTTGTTTACATTACCACCTTCAACAACATGTTGAAGAGTGAAAAGGACACGCATTCTTCTCCATGCCTACATCACATATACATGAACTAATATCCACTTGATTAATTATCAATTGTAATCACTTTGTTTGCACTTAAAGAAACAAACCTACCTCCTCCCACAACACTTTGAATTCTTTTTTAAACTTGCTTGCACCTACAATCTACCATCCCACAACCTACCCCAACTAACCTACCACAACATCTTTTCTAGGATTATTAAAAACATTCAATTACACAAACAACTTTTACATTGTTATATATTCTATCGCAAGGTAGCCATGATTAAACAAATGAAAAATCAAAGTAAATTGGACAAGTTTTTTCTTTTTTTAAATATAAATTACACCATGAATGACGTGTTGCGACATTGTTTTAAGACCAAGTTGGGGCAACATATAACTTTTCATTGAAATAATGTTTTTTTTTTTCACCTTTAACATGGCTTCCAAAGCCTTACAATGACTTGCATGTTTCCATAGATAATCTAATTTGGGAATAATGAGTTTATATTTGCTTTCAATATGAATGCACACCTTGCAACTTTCTCATTAAAACCTAGCATATACTTTGCTTAGTTCGGGTAGCCTTACTACCCGTGTATTTTGGAAATGCATGTTCAAATCATAGGTCTCTTAATTAATTGTTTTTAAGTTTTATTTTTTTTTTGGCCATAAGAAGGTCCAAGATTATGCTACCAAAAGCCAATTACAAGTATATGGACACACGGATGCTAATTAGGCTGGCAATGTTTCAGATAGAAGATCAACCAATGGTTTCATGTTTTCTTTTGGAAGTGGTGTTATTAGTTAGAGCAGTAAGAAACAACCAATAGTTGCATTATCAAGCACAGAGGTAGAATACAAATGCACAACAATTGCTACATGTGAAGTAATTTGGTTATAAAAATTACTTTCAGATTTGGGACAATTAGTGGATGCTCCTGTTGACATTTATTATGATAACATCAGTAGCATACTACTTATTAACAACCCGATCTATCATGCTAGGACAAAGCACATTAAGGTGCATTATCATTTTATTAGAGAAAAAGTTCTAGCAAGAGAAATTAACTTTATTCATGTCAGTATTGAAAATCAAGTTGTTGACATTTTCACAAAGGCTTTAGGTACATACAAGCTAAGGAAGTTTTTAAAATGCTTGGTATACTAAAAATGGATTTGAACTTGAAAGGGAATGTTGAAAATTCAAGCTCAATGAGTTAAGTTTCATTAGTTACTAGAATAAGAAAATAATTAGGTTATTTTCATAAGGTTGAATTACTTTCTTTACTTATATTAATTTGGTTATTTGTGGTTTAGTCTTTTAATTAAATACTTTGGTGTTGTTGGTTTGGTTTTTTTTTTTCTTTGCACAAATTTGTGTATTTCAAGTGACAAGAGCCTTGAGGAGTTCTTGATGTTATGTTCCATGTTGTGAGCATCATGTTTTAGTTTCCTTTCAATAAAAATTTATGTTTGCATTTAACTAGATCTCATATTTGTTAACAGGGAGGAACAACTAAAAGAATGTTAACTTAAACAAACCTTCACATATAATAATAACACACCTCAAAATAAAGGTTGATTATGCACACTACAATTGACACCCTCTGCATGTAAAATGAAACCAAATTTTAATAACATGGAAATATGTTATTCTTAAGTCCTAAACTTCCATTCCCCTTCCTAAGGTGGTCTCATTTCTCATACCTAGATTTTGTGACAAGTTTAGCCGGTACTTTTT